>Ga0160177_116935_pt1 | contig 19149 bp, 19 predicted proteins | sample met4stb_FD_108563 | JGI IMG/M metagenome (GOLD analysis project Ga0160177, IMG submission 108563) | Synthetic bacterial communities of pure cultures from sediment of Lake Washington, USA, under low oxygen conditions - MT... | ecosystem: Engineered > Modeled > Simulated communities (microbial... >...
CTTGCGTTATTGCGAGGCTCTCAACGAATACTGCAACATTTTCGTGAAAAAGACCAAGACAGGTCATGTGATATGCGCCATCCCTTTGGCACCCATTGTATCCTTGTGCCAATGACGGCAACCGAATAAGCCCTAACGGCTTAAGGTGCGCAACTATACCAGATATTTCCGTACAAGCAATAGGATAACGAAATGAGATGAGCGGTGCACTCATCAAAACACACCGCTAACCTGCACTATTGCCGTCTTTTGGGTAAATAATTTTCGGCTTCGTTCGGTCATTCATAGGTTTTTAGTTATACCGCTTTTCTTAACAGATAAACAGCTACATCTCACACAAAACCCCATGCTCCATGCCATAAACGACATCGACCCAGCCCAATCCGGCCTCACGGTGAGTTACCATCACTACGGTTTTGTCCCTGGCAAAATCCGCCAGCGCGGTGAAGACATCCCGCTCCGCATCGCCGTCCAAGCCTTCGGTCGGCTCATCCAGAATCAATACCGGCGCATTTTTAAGATAAAGCCGCGCCAAGGCAATACGGCGCGCTTCGCCTCCCGACACTTTGACGCCGCTTTCGCCTACCCAGGTTTCAAGGCCTTCCGGCAAATAACCGATAAAGTTTTCCAAGCCTGCGGCTTTAACAGCAGCATTGAGTTCTGTTGCGGTGGCGTCCGGTTTGGCAAGCAACAGGTTTTCTTTGATAGTGGCGGCAAACAACTGGCTGCGCTGGGACAATACGCCGAAACGACTCATCAATTCATCGGCATCGAATTGCCTGATGTTTTGCCCGGCCAATAACACACTGCCCTGCTCTGGATCGTAATAACGCATTATCAGCTGCAACAAGGTGGTCTTGCCCGAACCGCTGGGACCGACGATGGCGATTTTAGCGCCTTGCGGAATAGTCAGGCTGATATTGTTCAATACCCTGCCCTGCTGATCCGAATAGCGAAAGCTTACCTCGTTTAACTGCAAATCGTAACGGCCCGGCAATGGCCTTTGAAAGCCCTCACCCCAACCCTCTCCCGAAGGGAGAGGGGGACAAAAGCCCGTGCTGGGTGTAATCGCCGGGGACATTTCCGTAACCTGCCTGATACGCCGGGCGGCTTTTTGGGTTTTCGCCAGCATTTGCATGGCTTGCGGCAAGGGCGTCACCAACTCGAAAGCCGCAATCACGCAAAAAACGACCAAGGCTGAATCCGCTCCTGATAACAAGCCGTCTTTAAATGAAATCGCCGCAAGCGTCAGTGCTATTAATAATGTCAGCTGCGACAACAATAAGGTGAATGCCGATGAAATCGCCGACAGACGGTTGTTCTGACGCTGGATGTTAATCATCAAATCGGAAAACTGCCCGAGCTTATCGCTAAACCGCCCATAGGCCCGGTTGGCGATTAAATCCGCCAAACCTTGAATCATATCGAGTTGCCGAATCCTGAAATTTGCCGCCAATACCACGATTTCTTCCGCTCCGGCACGTCCCAGACGGTTAAAAATCCACGGCACCCACACCGCGGCGATCATCAACATAAGACCGGTAGCCAAACTGATGACCGGCGCATAAAAAGCCAAAAAGCCGGTAACTCCGATTACACCAATCGCCGCCACAACGGCAGGAGCCAGCAATCGCAAATACAGCGCGTCCAACGCGTCAATATCCGCGGTCATGCGTGACAGTAAATCACCGCTGCGCATAGCCGACAAACGCCCCGGAACCAATGGAATAAGCTGCTGGAAAAACCAGCTGCGTATGCCCGCCAATACCCGGAAAGTCGCTTCATGGGTCACTACCCGCTCGCCGTAACGACCCAACGTGCGGCTGATCGCCAAAGCGCGTATTTGCGCGGCGGGCAGCATAAAATTGAAGACCAGCGTATTGCCGTCAATAGCGATCAATTCGGCTATCGCCGAAGCGCTGATAAACCAGCCAGACAGTGTCAGTAACGCGATAGAGGCAAATGCAGTCAGCAATGACAGGCTTATCCCGCCTGCTAACCAGGCGCTATGCGGTTTGAACAATTTCAGGAAAAACCATAAATCTTTCATGGCACCAGCCGTCCTTGCTGCAATTCTACCCGCCTGTCCATTCGCTGAATCACGTCCGGGTCATGGCTGGCGATAATCAGGGTTTTATCGGCAAACAATCGATCGATCACATCCAACAGCAGCGTTTTGTTGGCGGCATCGAGATTGGCGGTCGGTTCATCCAGCAGGATAATGTCGGCATTTTTTAAAAACGCCCTGGCCAGCGCGATTCTTTGCATCTGTCCGCCTGACAGACCATAGCCCCGCTCGCCAATCGGGGTGAGCAAGCCATCCGGCAATTGCGCGCTGAATTCCGTTACACCAGCCGCCTGCGCCGCATTGATAATGCTTTGTTCTGCAGCATCCGGGTCGGCCAGCGCGATATTGTCTTTGATAGTGCCGTGGAAGATGTAGGCGCTTTGCCCCACCCAGGCGATGGCTTTTGTGGCGCATTCGCGGTTAACCGTTTGTCCATTGAGCAACACCTGGCCTTCGGTTGAGGACTCAAAACCTAACAACAGGTTTAAAAGCGTCGTTTTGCCTGCGCCCGACTCGCCGACCAGGACAACTTTTTCACCGGCAGCAATGTTCAGGTTGATGTCCGCTAAAACCTGCCGCTTATCATAAGATTTACTGACATTGTTAAATTCGATGAGATTCGCTAGTTCCCAAGCTCCAGCTTGGGAACTCAGTGAGGGAAGCCCCAGCTTCCCATCTCGCGAAGCTGCGACTTGCATGGATGCAGGAGGTAGAGCAACGCAGGAGCGGTCCTCTGGGTTCCCAAGCTGAAGCTTGGGAACCAGCGTACCCGCATCGGCATCTTGCTCCAGTATCGTCAGGATAGCATCAGCCGCACCCAATGCCGCAGCCCGGTCATGATAATTGATCGCCAACTGCCTGAGCGGCATAAAAAACTCGGGGGCCAGCAGCAGCACGAACAGCGCTTCACTTAAGCTGATATGCTCGGCCGGGCCGAAATGAGCCAATCCCAATAAGCCCAGACCGACATACACGGCCACCAAGGCAACCGCAATCGCACTGAAAAACTCCAGGACTGCCGACGACAAGAACGCAATGCGCAATACCACCATGGTTTTTTCCCGAAAACCGTCGGCAATCTTGTTGATGTTGGCTAACTCCTGGGTAGCCTGGCCGAACAATTTAAGTGTCGCCAGCCCTTGCAAGCGATCGAGAAAATAGCCGCTCATTCTCGACATCGCCAAAAACTGACTGCGATTGGCGGAGGCGGCACCCATCCCGACTAAGGCCATAAAAACCGGCACCAGCGGCCCGATCACTAAAAAGATCAAGCCGACCACCCAGTTGACCGACATGACCGCAATAATCATGATGATCGGCAATACACCGACTATCATTTGTTGCGGCAGATAACGCGAAAAATAATTTTCCAGTGCATCGACCTGTTCCAAGGTAACCGCCGCCAACTCACCGCTTTGCCGTTGTTTGATCGCGGCAGGCCCCAGCGTTAAAAATTGGTCGAGTAACTGCTGTCTTACCGACGCCCTGACTTGCGCTCCGGCCTCGAATCCCGCTGTCTGATGCCAATAAACGCACACACTACGCAAGATGAAAACGGCTGCCAGCACCATGAATGGCGCAATCATCGACGCCCACGGCAGCTTGTCGATAATGACGGCTTGCAGGATATACGCCAGCGCTGCCGATTGTACAATCACCCCCAAGCCGTTGGTAATGCCTGCAATAGCGGCAAAGAGAATGGGCTTGCGAACGACTTTGCTTTGCTGTTTTAACCAGACGGCGCAGGTTTTCTCCCGGGCTTTGTTTTTATCGAAATAGGCTTGATTGTCTGTTTCTGTTAATCGCACTGATTTTTTTCGCCACTTGTTGTATTGATGAACAAGCATAACACACCGACTTTGCATCGTTCCCACGCTCCAAAGGGTCAATGCCATTAAGCTAAATAATTCGCGCCCACCACATTCATCTATAACCATTTTCGGTTTAACTTAATGGCAATGATATTCCAAGAGGTAAATCGATAAATGTCGCAATGTGTAGGCAAAATCGACGAAATTGTTCAGCTTTAATTTATTAAGCACGTTATATAATGCCAATATCGCCTCTAAAGCATTAAGAGCGCTTGAACCGGCTTCATTAGAAGTCTCATACAAATCAACCCAAGGATATTCCGATGAAAAAGAAATTATTGACGATAGGTATAAGTTCAGTTCTTTTGACGGCTTGCGTCACCGACCCTTATACCGGGCAATCCAGCCTTGGCAACACAGCTATGGGCGGCGGTCTGGGTGCGGCGGTCGGCGCAGGCGCGGGAACGCTGTTTGGCGGCAACGATCTTAAAAATGCCGGATTGGGCGCTTTAGCCGGCGGTATCGTTGGTGCGGCAGTGGGCGCATATATGGATCACCAACAAGAAGAAATGCAGCAGTCATTGCAAGGTACCGGTATCGAAGTGCAAAGAACAGCGGAAAACACCCTTAACCTGACCATGCCGAGCAGCGTTACTTTTGCGTTCGATTCGGCCACTTTAACGCCGCAAGCCCAAGGCGCTCTTGATTCGGTAGCGAAGGTATTGAATCAATATCCCGATTCTACAATCAATGTCACCGGGCATACCGATGATGTCGGTTCGGATAGTTATAACCAAGTATTATCCGAACGGCGCGCGACCAGCGTTTCGAGTTATTTGGCCCAACATGGTGTAACTCCTTCCCGTCTCACCCAGCAAGGCATGGGCGAGAAAATGCCGAAAGTGCCTAATGTGAACGAGGCGAATCGCGGACAGAATCGCCGGGTGGAATTGGCTATTGTCGCCAATAAAAATGCGGGGGCTGCACAACAACAACAACAACAACAACAACAACAACAACAACAACAACAACAACAACAACAACAACAAGGTTACCCACAACAGCAAGGCTATCCTCAACAGCAAGGCTATCCTCAACAGCAAGGCTATCCTCAACAGCAAGGCTATCCTCAACAGCAAGGCTATCCTCAACAACAGGGTTATCCTCAACAACAGGGCTACCCGCAGCAACAAGGTTATCCTCAACAGCCGGGATATCCGCAGCAACAAGGTTATCCGCAGCAACAGGGTTACCCTCAGCAGCAAACCTATCCGCAGCAACAATATAATTACCCTCAATAACCATCATGAGCTTAAATCGCCCCGTTGTGCTTTCATTTTCCGGTCATGACCCCAGCGGAGGCGCCGGGGTTCAGGCCGATATTGAGGCTTTAGTCAGCCATCGCTGCCATGCCGCCAGCGTCATCACCGCCTTAACCGAACAGGACACCCGGAATGTAAAAAAACTCATTCCGCAAAGCCCGGAAAATATTATCAGTCAGGCCAATACCTTGTTGGACGACCTGCCGGTCAAGGCGTTTAAAATCGGCTTAATCGGCCATCATGAAACCGCAGCCGCCATTCATGCGATATTAAAACAGCACCCGCACATTCCGGTAATCTTGGACCCGGTACTGGCGGCGGGCGGCGGTGCCGAACTGTCGAACGACCGGCTCATAGCAACCGTCATCGACTTACTGCTGCCCTGCACTACCGTGTTAACGCCGAACAGCGAAGAAGCGCGAAAACTGGCTGGATTGACCAATCTTAACGACTGCGGATTGGCATTGCTGGAAAAAGGCTGCAACTATGTACTGATTACCGGCAGCCATGAAGACACACCGTCGGTCAGCAATCAGCTGTTCCATGACCGGCGCAGTTGGGAAACCTACACCTGGGACAGATTGCCGTTCAGCTATCACGGCTCCGGCTGCACGCTGGCCTCCAGCATTGCGGCATTGATTGCGCACGGCCTGGAGCCCTTGCAAGCGGTCATCGAAGCCCAGGAATACACTTGGAATTCATTAAATGACGCTTACCAACCCGGCCAAGGCCAGCACATTCCCAATCGATTTTTCTGGATGGATGAAGAGTGATTAAATTCCCTGCAAGCGGGCTGTACGCGATTACCCAGACCGAGAACAAATCCGGCGACACCATTATTAACGAAGTTGCAGCGGCCATTAAAGGTGGCGCGGTCATCGTGCAATACCGGGACAAAAACCCGGCTGACGCACCCTTTCTTGCCCGTGAACTGGTTAAAATATGCCATCAGCATGGCGTACCGTTGCTGATCAATGACGACATCGAACTTGCGGCTCTGGTCGGCGCTGATGGTGTCCACTTAGGCCGTGAAGACGGGGCTGTCACCCAGGCAAGAAAACAGTTGGGCAGCGACGCCATTATCGGGGTTTCCTGTTATAACTTTGTCGAACAGGCCATCGCCGCCCAAGCGCAGGGAGCGACTTATGCGGCGTTCGGGCGTTTTTTCCCGTCCTCGTCAAAACCGCTGGCAGCGCCTGCCCAGATCGAAACGCTACGGCAAGCCAAACGTGCGCTGACTATCCCCATTGTTGCGATAGGCGGCATTCTGCCGGACAATGGCGCTCAGTTACTTGCGGCAGGAGCCGATTTGTTGGCGGTCATCGGCGGGGTATTCGACCATCAGCCGGAACAATCGGCTCGGGCTTATCAGGCCTTGTTCAGTCGCTAAACGCTTTAAACCAAGCCGGGAAAACATAAGCATGACCGACGATCGTAGAGCATTTATCAAGAAGTCTGTTGCTATCGGCGGTTATTCGATGATTGTGACCGGCGGGCTGCTAACCTCCCCCGAAGCAAACGCAGAATGGCTAACCGAGACTACATCGACCGACATACTGCAACAAACCATAAAGCGCTTATTCAAAGACCAGAAAATCATCGAGTCCGATAAAATCGACATCCAGATCCCCAAAACGGCGGAAAATGGCGCGGCCGTCCCGATTACGGTGACCAGCAGCCTGAACCATGTTGAAAGCATCGCCATTCTGGTCGAAAAAAACCCCATCCCTTTGGCCGCTAAATTTGAATTGTCTCCGGATCTGGAGCCTGTTGTTTCGGCCCGCTTGAAAATAGCCGAATCATCCGCTGTGGCCGTCATCGTAGAGACTAACGAAGGTTTTTTCACCGCCAGCGAGAAAGTCATCGTCACCCCAGGCGGCTGCGAGATTTAGCATGTCGAGTATTAAAATACGCACCAAACGCATCGACGGCAAGACGCAAATCAGGATGCTGATAGCCCACCCGATGGAACACGGCCGTAATCGCGACAGCAAAACCAACGCACTCATCCCGGCGCATTTTATTCAGGAACTAACGGTAGAACATAACAAAAACGTGATTATTACCGGCAACACAGGCGCCAACATTTCCAAAGACCCCTACTTTGCTTTTACGCTGAAAGGCGGCAATCCCGGCGATAAAATCACTATCAGTTGGGTGGATAATCTGGGCAATGAAGATGCTCAGGAGCATATTATTAACTGAAGTTACGCACTGTCCACGAAAAACACGAAAGGCACGAAAAAAATAAGACAGGGAAACACTGGCATTGATACCAGTATCCGGTCAGGTGCCGACCCTGAGCGTAACCGATGTGAATAACTTTTCATTACACAGCAAGTCTGGAGATAACGACTCTGCGTTTTTTCGTGCCTTTCGTGCTTTTCGTGGACAACGCTTTTCTAATTTATACGTGCCTTTATATCAGCTGTTTTAAACGCCATGATAATACCCGCCCTTAGAGCCATGACCTGTCGGTACCGATACCGGCAACGCTTTTTGAGGCAATCTTTGATAAAGCGCCACTGGATTTCCATCTAAAACTGTAAGAGCCTGTTTTAATACGCCCCGGTCAAACTCGGGCATATTTTGACTATCGGCTTTTTGAATAAGCTTCAACGCAACATCCAATTTCTGATCCAACGTTGTTTCCTCACCCTCCAAATCGGGATGCGCTTCGATGTAAAGCGTATTGTCCAACCATCCCACCTTGATGGGCTGTTTGACCATATAAACCGGCGTCCCTACCGGAACCGAGTTGTACAAAGCCTCAATGTCTTCAGGATACATCCGCACGCAACCATGCGTTATCTGCATACCGATGCCGTAAATCTTGTCAATATCGGTGCCGTGTATCAGATAGCCGCCGGGAACGGCCAGGTGCAGCATATAGGCTCCCAGAGGATTATGGGGACCCGGTTGAACCACAGCCGGCAGCGGATCGCCATTGGCCGCATGTTCGCGCCTGATTGATTCCGGTGGATGCCATGCCGGATCTTTGACTTTCTGCACAATGCTGGTTTTACCCAAAGGCGTTTTCCAGTCTTGCCTGCCTATGCCATGCGCATAAGACATGACCTGCGGCGCAACCCCTTTTTGAGTCGGCGGGTAATAATACATCCGGTATTCGGCGATATTCAGGGTAATCCCTTCGTGCGGCGTATCCGGTAAAATACGTCTGTTGGATAAACGCACAATCTCGTCTTTTTTGACTTGCCAACGATCAACGTCGGGATTCAAGCGCACTATTTCCGTTTGTCCCAGAAGAAATCGCCTCGCCACATCCGGTAAAGTCTCGTTTTGTTCCACACGCGTTAAAGGCACATCATCATGGAATTGAGTGATGACGCTATCATTGCTGCTTTCCGGCAAGGTATAGGTCGTGGCATTGGCAATACCGCCGATAGCGGACAATACAATCGAACAAGCAAATAGAGAGCGAACTTTCATTACGGTAATTTTCTCGGGTTTATTAACAGGAATTTAACAACGGGCGATCTTTAAGCGATTAACAGGGCAACACCCCACGCAACAAAAGCGGCGCCTACCGCTTTGCAAATGAGCTGTGACCGAAGAGGTATGGATTTCTCCGATATAACCAACAAGGTTATCAAAGCCATTCCCAGCAGGTTCATCACGCCCACGACAAACATGATCAGCATTTGTGCCCAGCAACAGCCTACGCAGTATGCACCATGTTTCAGGCCCATGTTAAATGCGCCTGCGCCGCCATCCTGCCATTCGTTTAATAAAAAGCCCATCGGGGTTTTACAATGAGTCAAACAGGCATTTTTTATCGGCATAAACTGGTAAAAACCTGCCAAAAACAAAATACCGGCCGCCGATATTGAATTTTGACTATCCATCATCGGCGACAACCAGGCCAAGCCATACATTTGCCATTGCAGCAACGTTAATGCGCCACTGAATAACAGCCATATTCCCAGATAGGCCGAAGTAAACAGGTAAGTCAATTTATAGGTCGCTTTGTTTTGTTGCCGACAGACACGAACAAACGCCAAAATCATGGGGATGGCGGAAGGCAGCATCATTGCCGCCATCATCACCGCCCACATAAAATAAACCAGAGCGAAGTCGATAAAGCGCCAAGCCAATGGTTCGAAAGGAGGCATCCACATGCTCGACATCGGTTGGGATATCATTTGATTATGTTGATAAAACAGATAGCCCCAGGCAGCAAAAACCCATGCCAGCACAATGGCTAAAATTGACGTCTGCGCTTTAAACCAGCCCATTACGGCTGATAAACAAATGCGGAGAAATAACCGTTGCGCTCAGAAAACTGCCAGTTTTTATCGTAATCCTGGTACTGGTAATTTTTTGATTTGGCAACCACCGTGGGATGACTTGTTACCACACACAACGGCGGATTGTTGAGGGTTGCTTGTCCGCCTGTTATGCCCTGAATACTTTCAATATCGGCCTGGGCTATGCCGGGAATAATCACACACCGACTGTCGCCCCGCTCCTGATAGTCGATTTTTACTTTTTTCACGCCCAAAACTTCACTGACAAAGCTCATCAAAATGGCCGGGTGGCCGCCTTGTTGACCGCTAAAGAGCTGTACGATCGCATCGAATTGATTGTCATCGGCGCGCTCGTCAACATATAAAGCCGCTTGCCAATTACCATCTTTCATATGTCCCGGTGCGTAACAGGCCATCGCAACATTCAAACCGTCCAGCGATTGATCATCCAGATGACCTTGTTCAATATGCCACGCCACCAACAGCTTACAATCGCCATGTGTCGGCGGTTGCAGCCATACGCAAGGACAGGCGGTTTCGCAGTTACAGGTTTCAAAGTAACTGCCCTGCAAAATCCAGTTTTTGGTTTTCGACATGCTGCCTCCTAAAACGGTTCTTTAAACGGCCTCAAATCCAGCTCATGAGTCCATGCGCTGGGGTGTTGTTTGTGGATGGCCCAATAGGTTTCGGCGATGGCATCCAGCTGTAACAAGCCATCCTTACCTTTAGCCTTAACATAGTCCGGAAACTGATTTCTTGCCCGTTCGCCGTCGATTACTCCGTCAATAACGGTATGCACCACGTGGATGCCTTGCGGCGAAAACTCCCTGGCCATGCCTTGCGCCAACGCCCTTAATCCGGCTTTAGCCGCTGCAAATGCAGTGAACGGCGGTTTTGCCCTTAATGACGCCGTCGCGCCGGTAAAACAGCGTTCCCTTTTGCTTATCCTTCATTGCATTAACCGCTTCCTTGCCGAACAAAAAGGCCCCCAGGCAATTCTGCTTCCAAAGCGCCGTAAAGGTTTCCGCGTCCGTTTCCAACAAAGGTGACGGGATATTGCTGTCTACATTATAGGCGGCAATATCAATACTATAACCATCCAGCTGCGCTATTTTGAATAAATGCGACACATCGCGCTCAATAGTTGCATCGGCAATCACTATGCTGACTGATCCGCCCTTTTGCCGGATTTTTACCGCGACCTGTTGAAGCTTGTCTTCACTTCGACCGGCTATGTAAACGTGCAAACCCTTCGCCGCAAAATATTTGGCGAGTGTAGCACCCAGGCCTTGCTCCGGGCCGACGCCGATAATAACGGCTGAACATTTTTGCTCCATATTTAATTTCCAGGTTTAACTTCGGTTAGCGGGATTAGATGACTTCCATTTGACTCACCACGAAGGCACGAAGAGAAAACATAAACATCGTGTTCTTCGTGCCTTCGTGGTGAATAATTAAACGGTTTATCTTTTTCTGCCAAATATCAGCGAGAAATTATTGGCAGGCATATTGATCTGCTCTTTTAATTCCAAACCATGGTTTGCCGCCGCCTTTTTCAGGTCTGCGACATCTTTTAAGCCCCATTCCGAAACCCCGGCAGAACTCAATGTCTGATGAAACTCTTTATTGGAATCGGTGGTAAATGTCCCTTCCACCTGGAACGGACCGTAAACCAGCAAAAAACCATCGTTATCCAGTAAATGCGAAGCGCATTTCATCATGCCGTCGGCAATTGAAATAGGCGCTACCTGAAAAATATTGATACAGAAAATGGCCGCAAATGAATGCGGCTTGCCTGCATTAAACCAGGTTTCCGGGTTGGTTAAATCCAGATGAACGGGGTCGGCAATATTATCGTTCTTGTGATCGATTGACAGTTTCTTGATGTTATCAAAAACTTCTTGATCCTTATCGGAAGGATGAAAATGCAAATGTTCGAAGTGCGGCGCAAAATAGTTGATATGCATGCCGCTGCCGCTGGCGAGTTCCAACACATTTGCCGAATCTTTAGGCAGCTTTTCTTTTAAAACGCCTAACAGCGGTTCGCGGTTGCGGTTTCCGGCCCAAGCTACATATTCGCTTAATGGATGCGGATCTAAAGGGGGTTTATCTTGACTCATCATTGACTCCTCGTTGTTAGTTACACTTCAATGACAGCAAGTGTTGTGCCGGCAATTATCAACAATCTTTCTATTAAATTACAATGACTTGATTTTTAACGTTGCCAGATAAATGAAGCCGTGCTTCAATTAGAGAAAATTTACTTCACAAAACATCATGAACAATAACTCCCTCTCCGGTTTAACGCCTGTTTTTTTTCTGCAAACCTTCATCCTTGAGCTGATGCATGCCAGCGAACAACAAGGACAAAAGCACTGCGAACAATTGATTGAACACATCGCCAAAACTGCGGGGTGCTTTTTTTGAAGAAACCTATCGGGAAGAAACCCACAACAGCGAACTGCTCGATAAAGAAAGCTATACCGAACTGATCCTCGGCCTTAAAAACAACATCGGCGGTAAATTTTCACTGGTCTCCAGCAACCCCGATTGCATTACCGTTACCAACAGCTACTGCCCATTTGGCGACCGGGTCACCAATTTCCCCGAATTGTGCAGAATGACGTCCAGCGTCTTCGGCGGCATTGCAGCCAGAAATTTCGGTTACGCCAAAGTGGAAATCAAGCAAAGTATCGCCCGCCACGACGGCAAGTGCGAAGTTTGCGTCTACACCAATCCGAACGCGGCAAAAGACCGTCCGGGCATGGAATACACCGACACCACACCCGTTAAGGAAATGCAGGATATTAACGAGCTGCACTCGCGCATCGAACAGAGCATGCAACAAATCTGGCGCAAACAAAGCAAGCAGCCCGCACAAAAACACCAGCCTCCGGCGATTATTGCCAAATCGCCGACCATGCAGAAAATATTGCAAGCCATCGAAGTGATCGCACCGACATTGGCAACCGTGCTGGTTCAGGGGCAAACCGGCGTCGGCAAGGAATTGATTGCCCGCGCCATCCATGCGATGAGCGACCGCTGCAACAAACCCTTTATCCCAATCAACTGCGGCGCAATTCCCGAAAGCCTGATCGAAAGCGCGCTGTTCGGACATGAAAAAGGTGCATTCACCGGCGCTATTGAAGTGCATCAAGGTTATTTTGAGCGGGCCGAAGGCGGAACCTTGTTTCTGGATGAAGTCGATTCATTGTCCCCCGCCGCGCAAACCCGGCTGCTTCGCGTACTACAGGAAGGCGAACTGGAACGGGTCGGCGGCAAACAAACCCTGTCGGTTGACCTGAGAATAATCTCCGCAACCAATAACAACCTTGAAGAGCTGGTCAAACAAGGCCTATTCCGCAATGACTTGTATTACCGCATCAACGTGGTCCGGTTAAGCATTCCGCCGCTGGCCGAACGCCCGGAAGACTTGCCGTATCTGGTGCAATTGATTGTGCAGCGCCTGAGCAAGAAATATAGCAAAGCAGTTGAATCGGTCAGCCGCGAAGTGATGCAGAAAATCCGCGCTTATCCATGGCCGGGCAACGTCCGCGAACTGGAAAACATACTTGAACGCAGTATTTTATTTGCCACCGGCAACGAAATGACCGAGTTGGATTTGCCGCTTCCAGCCAAAGCACTTAACCTTGAGCAATGGAAAGACATCAAGGAACAGGCGCTTGCCAAGGCTGAGCAGGCGTTTCTTGAAAGCGCTCTAAAACAGCATCAGGGTGATGTGAAAAAGACGGCCGAAGATATGGGCATTACATCACGCGCTGTTTATACCAAGCTGAAAAAATATGGGGTTAATTTGGCGAAGTATCGTAGATTAACTGGTTAGAGCATCTTATAAGGAACGTTTGGCGACATCGACCGAACTTGTCAGTGGCTTATCTATCTCTATTTTGCAAGTGTAATTTTTTACTCAACAACGCATACCACAAAATACCCATACAACTCATCCATTGTGCCAATTTTTCTTTGGCTATGCTCCGCCCTTGATAGCTGATTTCTCACTGATTTCGCGCCACAACCGGTCAATCAAAGTGCGAAACGCCTCGTCTTCGGGTAGCGGATCGATACGACTGTCAGCCAGTTCTCCTTCGTAGAGTTCTTGACCGCCTAGCGTCAGCGCCTCTTGCAATACTTGCTCGCTTTCCACCGTGCGCCCCAATAAAAACAGCATATAGCCTTGGTTGCCGAGCACTACCGCACGATCTTCCTGTGCAGCATGAACAGACGCCTGTTCAAATTGAGCCAACGCGGTTTGCAACAAACTATGCTGCATCTCGGGGTTGCCGAGAACTTTTTTGCATTTAGCAGCAAAGCGAAGCCCTTGCCGTTCAAGGCATTACTTACTTGCTTTTGTAAAACGGATTCCTGCGACGCCCTGAATCGCATAAGCAGTTCGTCATAGACGGCGATTGCTTCATCACTCCGTTGCAATTGCCTCAATGCAACACTTTTGTTGATTAAGGCCTTGGCGACTGATTCCTGTAAAGCCAACGCCTGGGCTTCGCCAAATCGCCGTAGCAATTCGTCATAGGCGGCGAATTCTTCATCGTTCCGTTGCAAACACCCTAATGCAACACCTTTGTTGATCAATGCCTTGGCGACTGATTCTTGCAAAGCCAACGCCTGAGATTCGCCGAAGCGCCGTAGCAATTCATCATAAGCGGCGATGGCTTCTTCGCTCCGTTGCAATTGCCCTAATGCAACACCTGCATTGATCAAAGCCTTGGCGGTTGATTCTTGCAAAGCCAATGCCTGGGATTCACCGAATCGCCATAGCAATTCGTCATAGGCGGCGATTGCTTCATCGTTCCGTTGCAAATGTCCTAATGCAACACCTTTGTTGTTCAAAGCCTTGGCGACTGATTCTTGCAAAGCCAATGCCTGGGCTTCGCCGAAGCGCCGTAGCAATTCGTCATAGGCGGCGATTTCTTCATCGCTCCGTTTCAATTGCCCCAACACAACGCCTTTGTTAACCAACGCCTTGACAACTCGTTCTTGCAATACCAATTCCTGAGATTCACCGAATCGCCGTAGCAGCTCGTCATAGGCGGCGATGGCTTCTTCGCTCCGTTGCAATTGCCCCAATGCAATACCTTTATTAATCAAGGCCTTGGCGGTTGATTCTTGCAAAGCCAATGCCTGGGCTTCGCCAAATCGCCGTAGCAGTTCGTTATAGGCAGCGATGGATTCTTCGCTCCGTTGCAATTGCCTCAATACAACACCTTTGTTAATCAACGCCTTGGCGGCTAATTCCTGCAAAGCCAACGCCTGGGATTCGCCGAATCGCCGTAGCAGTTCGTCATAGGCGGCGATGGCTTCTTCATCCCTTTGCAACTGCCCCAATGCAACGCCTTTATTGTGTAAAACCCGAGCAACTGTTTGCTGCTTAACAAGCTCGACAGTATCAGCATGATGCCGCAACAGCTCATCAATAGCTGCGACCGACTTTTCCAGCATACCTGTAAAATAATAAGCCAATGCCAGATTGAGCAACAAATGAATATCCGTCGGATTTTTTTGCCAAGCCTTGAAGAGCAAGGCCCTGTACTTGTTGCCATTCACCTCGCTGCAACGGCTCAGCCATTTGTTCCAAATAATAATCCGCATCAACCGCCGCAACTTTCTGGATTGTTTCCACTAAACGGAGGTAGGGCGTATCGGAACTGAACAAGTCGCCGTCGTCAACCAATAGGCGATCTTCGAAAGCTAATAGCGGATGATAAGGAATAACCAAAGGCTGCTCCGCATTATAAGCACCGGAAAAATCTTTTTTGATGGCCTGCATTTTTCTAAAAAAACGGCGTACCTTTGTCCATCGGCATGACCGGAACAGGCGAGGCAACCAGAATGACGGCGGGGTGTAGCGGCGCTTTGCGGATTGAATCGAACACGAGTTTTGCGCCTTCCAGGTTTTGCCCGTTCAAATTAAACACCAGCACCACGATGTCGGCTAGTTGGTGCGTAGCAATGCCGCCGATTTCAGAAAGACCGGTGCGCGAATCGATGAACACATAATCCGGCTGATAACGTTCAATGATATGCCCGCGCAGGTTTTCGAGGATTTTATAGCCGTCTTGCTGGGTATAAAAATCGCTCCAATTCATTTTATTCAGGAAAGCCCTGTAGCCCGGTTCACCATGGCGACCGGCTGGCATCAACCAAGTTTTGCCTTCGTCTGCGCCTTGCCCTTTGCACTCGTGGATATAGTCATCCAATTTATCCGGCGGGCCGTCTTGCAGGCAGGCTTCCAGGTATTCGGCAAAACCTGCCGGTGATCTTTTCCCGCCATTTTTAGGTTTAAATACGTCGAAATGCAGTAAGCCTGGGGCTTCCAGGTCAAAATCCAGCAACACCACCTTTTTGCCCCGCGCCGCCAATGCCCGTGCGCAATTTGCCATTGCCAAGGTGCGCCCAACGCCGCCTTTATAGGAATAAAAGGCGACGAAGCGGGTCAGCGTAGGGAGCTTTTCAGTCTGGGCGGTCATTATGCCGCTCGAGTAAACGGAAGAGGAGGATTACCAAATACAGTCAATCTTTTCAGCCGATCAGGGTCTGCATATTTACAATCCATAACCACCTCTTCTCGAACAGGAACCTCCTGCGAATTGATCGTATCAAGCACCTCCTTGCCCAATATCGACAAAAAAAGCTCATGCTTCTTAGTACGCCTCAGACGATCGATCAATCCTGCGTTTTCCAATTTTTTAAGTTCATTGGAGATATGGCTGGCGCTTTTATCGCAACATTGGCTTAACTGGGTTGGCGTTATGCCAGGTTGATCTTTAATGTGCTGCAATAGCGTACCGCTGACCGTGGCTGGCAGCGCCAAGCGTAATTGTTCCAACGGCCTGCCGCTTTCCAAGGCCAACGTCAATACATCGCCTAGCGTTCGCCAGCGGTCGCCGGGTTTTCCTGTGCTGTCGAAACGGTCAGCCAGTGCAGACAAGTCGGCACAACAACCTCTGACTTGACGCATGGCTTCAATGTCCTGATTCAACAACGCCGAAGCGGCGGCGGCAGTCAGCCAAGATTTTTCCTGCAACAAGGCTTGGTTGTCACTGTTTTTTAACGCTTGTTTATAGGTATCACGATGTTGGCTTAGCTTGTTCATAGTTCACTCAAATATGAAATAAATCTGTGAAATAATTATTATTATAAATTATAGTTCATATCTATATCGACTTCTACAGTGAATAAAAAAGGGCTTTGCTCTTTAGGCTCCAAGCCGTCTTTTGTTGGCCGATAAACAAACATGGAAGCCTGCCAACCGCCATCCATCTGAGCATTACAACCAAATGCCGCCGCACCCCATATATTACCCACCGTTCGGCATTTGTCGTTAAAACGGCTTAAACCTTTCGACATCACTGGTACAAAATAAACATCAACAGGCATAACCTGCCAAAGTCCATCACAAAGAAAATCCAAGCAAATTGGCGTTGCTATCCGACCCAATGCGGTATGACGCATTACCAACTGCCGCGACAATTGGGTAGGCTCAAAAGCGGGCGATTGAATCCCGAACAAAACGCTGGCTTGTTCAACGTCCAAATCAAAAGGCTGACGTTTTTCCTGCTCCCATTCGATTCCTCCGCAATAATTGAGTACAGTACAACGATTACTGTAAACATTGCGTCCGTTGCCATCGATAACATGGCGCGTTCCGGCAACCACCAAACGAATGTTCGGCTCAAAAGCATTATGTTGCACCAGCCAATCGCCAAGTTTGATTTGCAAGGCTTCGGTCATTACCAGCTCAGGAAGTAGCAGAATATGCACTTGCTGCTCATGAGCCATCATTAATACGGCACTAAGCCGCTCCCAGAGCGCTTGTTCATCTTGAGCGCCATCACACCAGAATGGGATACTGCCACCGTGTACATCATCAGAGTCATAGCGCCAAATCATGTCACCTATACCAGCAAAAGGAGACAAGCCGATTTTCACATGCTTGCGGGATGCATCCACAAGCACATCGAACACATCGCTACGAGTCATTTCTATTTCGGCGGAACGCTCCACAGTCTGCCATTGGTTCCGCAAACCCAGCACACCATTTACGCCGATTTCGGCATTGCTCTTGAAACGCTTACTTTTCGGAATTGCTTTGGCAATCGGATGTTCCGCCAAATGCGTCAGAATGTACCGCGAATCATTTAAAGATACTTCGATAAAGCCATTAAGCGAACAGGGATGCGGTTTATGGCCAAATTTTCTATCCAAGACATATAAACAACCGTAAGCACTTAGGCAATCATCGTCACTAAGCGTAGTATTTGCCAACAATTGTGAAATATTGTGCTTAGTTAGCCGATACTCGTTTAACCGTTCACTACGGCAAAATCTGATAACACCAGCTAAGCGCTGCCTATCCTTAGTTATAAAACGCTCATATAACTCGCACCATTGCTTCAATAAATCTTCATCGAAATCGCCGTACATAAACAATTCATCTCTTCATCTAGGTTGAGTTGATTTTAAAGCATTCCTACACAGTGGGCCCTTGTTTCATGCGCGGATATGGGAAACAGGAAAAGAAGAATCACTCGGGACGCAGGATCAAACAAGCAGCTTTGCTTTCATTGCTAGCGCTAATCTGACATCTAGAAAATTCGCAATAAAACCATAAAAGGTCATAACAATAAAGACCGGTACAGATTTTTTACTTATATTTAAACCATCACAAAGATGGGCAAACGATAAGGCTGTTTACCCATCCCATACAGATATGCAGCCGCTTTATTCAAAAAACCCATACAAATACATAACCTCGTCCTCGCCTTCCAAGATGAATTTTACGTCATCATCGGAAACTTCAACATCCAACGAGTAAGGCTCGGCGGCATCGTCAAAATAATCGGATTTTATGTAAAACTCGTCATCGCCCTCTTTTACCAGAATTACCGAATAAATATCTTTGTCTTCACTTTGATCGATATTCCTTAAGCTAAAGCTGACGCTGTTGCCATCCGGGGCAACGACGGGGATTTGCTCTGTTTGCTCATATTCGCAGGCTATGTCTTCCTTGTCTTCGATAAAGACATAGGTCATGGAAAAATGCTTTAAACGATTAAAATTGACTGACATTACATAACTCCCAACATATTATCCAGCGCTTTCTTGGCATACTTCGCTATGTCCTCAGGCACCGAAATCCGGTTAACCACATGTCCTGCTGCCAGGTTTTCCAGTACCCAAGCTAAATGTTGCGGATCGGTTCTGAACATGGTTGAGCACATGCATAACGTAGGCGACATGAAATGCACGTTTTTGCCCTGTGCTTTGCATTCGTCATGCAGACGGTTGACCAGATTGAGTTCCGTCGCAACCAGCCAACGGGTGTTCGGTTCGGCTTCGCGCACTGTTTTTAAGATGTATTCGGTAGAGCCGATGTATTCCGATTTTTGGCACACTTCAAACGACGCTTCAGGGTGCGAAATGACTTTGGTTTCCGGGTAACGTTTTAAGAACTCGTCAATATGTTCCGGCTTGAATACCTGATGCACGGAACAATAGCCATTCCATAGAATGATTTTGGCGTTGCGGATTTGCTGCTCGGTCAGGCCGCCCATCGGCTTGGTAAAATCCCAAGTGACCATCTCTTCCAACGGGATGCCCATCCGGTAACCGGTATTGCGTCCCAGATGCTGGTCGGGAAAAAA
>Ga0160177_117725_pt1 | contig 18418 bp, 13 predicted proteins | sample met4stb_FD_108563 | JGI IMG/M metagenome (GOLD analysis project Ga0160177, IMG submission 108563) | Synthetic bacterial communities of pure cultures from sediment of Lake Washington, USA, under low oxygen conditions - MT... | ecosystem: Engineered > Modeled > Simulated communities (microbial... >...
GGCATATTTACTTTGTATTTAATATTGGGCTCTTAAGGTGGTTAAGTTTAGCATCCGTAAGCAGTCGCATGCAGTTTGATTGCAGTGCTAGGTTGACAGCACGAGTGTGATTTATACTAATCGACATTATTTAGACCAACAACCTCATTAAGAAATGATGACAACAATCATGCCTAAAAACTTCAAACTCATTCTCTGGTTATTAGTTGGATTATTGGGCACTTTTGCATTGGGTACGATTGCCTTGCATCGTGGTGAAAGCATCAATGCGCTGTGGTTAATTACAGCAGCAATCTGTATTTACGCCATTGCTTATCGCTTTTATGCGGCATGGATTGCAGCAAAAGTATTGACGATAGACGAAACGCGCGCAACTCCAGCCGAAAGATTGGACGATGGCCGCGATTTTGTTCCTACGAATAAATGGGTGGTTTTCGGACACCATTTTGCAGCCATTGCCGGTCCTGGTCCGTTGATTGGCCCAACTCTGGCGGCGCAGTTTGGTTATTTACCCGGCACATTATGGATTTTGATTGGTGCTGTGCTGGGTGGCGCAGTGCAGGATATGGTGACGCTGTTTTTCTCAACGCGCCGCAATGGCCGAAGTTTAGGCCAAATGGCACGCGATGAAATTGGCGTCATCGGCGGCACAGCTGCCTTGCTTGCCACGTTCATTATTATGATTATCTTAATCGCTGTATTGGGTTTGGTAGTAGTGAATGCAATGAAACACAGCCCATGGGCGACTTCTACCATTGCCGCGACGATTCCAATTGCCATGTTAATCGGCATTTACATGCGTAATATTCGACCGGGACGCGTGTTGGAAGCTTCAGCCATTGGTGTTGTATTGCTGCTGCTATCGGTATACGCGGGCGGCTGGATAAATCACCATGAGACGCTACGCGTATTTTTCGACCATGATGGTTTGCCGTTGGCTTATGCCATTATCGTGTACGGGTTTGCAGCGGCGGTGCTGCCAGTTTGGCTTTTACTTGCACCGCGTGATTACTTATCTACCTATATAAAACTAGGTACGGTGATTTTATTAGCCATTGCGATCATTATTTTACGGCCTGATATTCATATGCCTGCTGTCACCCAATTTACCGATGGCACAGGGCCTATTTTTGGCGGTAAGTTGTTTCCGTTTGTGTTTATCACCATTGCCTGTGGGGCGATTTCAGGCTTTCATGCATTAATTGCTTCTGGCACAACGCCTAAACTATTAGAGAATGAGCGTGATATTCGCATGATTGGTTATGGCGCCATGCTGCTGGAAAGCTTTGTTGCCATCATGGCGATGATAGCAGCGACGGTATTAGAGCCAGGCGTGTTTTTTGCCATTAATAGCCCCGCAGGCGTGGTGGGTAAAGAGGCCATTGATGCGGTAGCCAAAATCAACAGCTGGGGTTTTGCCGTGACTGTTGAGCAAATGAATCAGCTTGCCAAAGACATGGGCGAAAGTAGTTTGTTTGCACGCACAGGCGGCGCGCCTAGTTTGGCTGTCGGCATGGCCAGTATTTTTGGTAACGCGTTTGGTAAAAGCATGCTGGCGTTGTGGTATCACTTTGCCATTATGTTCGAGGCGATTTTTATCTTAACCACGTTAGATGCAGGCACGCGTGTTGGCCGCTTTATGCTGCAGGATATGCTGGGAAATTTTAATAAGAAATTGGGCGAAACATCGTATATGCCATCGGTGATATTAACAAGTGCTCTCGTAGTGGCGGGCTGGGGGTATTTTCTATATATCGGCGTGATTGATCCGAATGGCGGCGTGAATATTTTATGGCCCTTATTTGGTATTTCTAATCAAATGCTGGCAGCAATCGCGTTGTGCGTAGCGACAGGTATTTTGGTTAAATCAGGCAGATTAAAGTTTGCCTGGGTAACTGGTTTGCCACTGGCTTGGTTGGTTATCATTACCAGCACAGCAGCCTATCAAAAAATATTCTCGGATGACGTGAGAATCGGTTTTTTTGCAGCTGCGAATGACTTAAGCAGTAAGCTGGCCAGCGGATTATTGACGGCAGATAAAGCCGCCGTTGCACCGCAGCTTATTTTTAATCAGCAACTAGATGCCTATCTGACGTTATTTTTTGTGGTCATGCTATGGGTTGTTATTATTGATACTGTAGTGGTGTGCGCACGACACCTGTCTGGCAAGCCCGTGTTGCCAAGCACAGAAGTGCCGCATATTGAAACGCAGTTGGATAATAATTGGGTAAGAGATTAGCTTTTTAATTGAGAGACAAGTGAGCATACTTAAAAAACTACGCCATTTTTGGCATTTAGTCAGGCAATTGTCGGGTGATGATGCTTATGAACAATATGCAAAACATCATGCGGATTTTCATGCTTGCAGTGTAGATGCGCCGACATTATTAACGCGCAAGGATTTTTATAAACTATGGCAAGACAGTAAGTGGAAAGGCATGAAACGTTGCTGCTAAGTTTGTTTCAAAAAGCCATGCTCTTTTAAGTCATGGCGCGAATGCACACATGAAAAACTACTAAACACCACACCCACATTTACCTATCTTTATCAATTTGAATTTCATCTGTTTCTGATGGCTCATACATGTCAGATTCGATTACATCGACATCTAAATGCATTCTGTTAATTTGAATGGGGCGATACTCTGCAATGACGTAATCAAATTCGGGCTTTTTTTTAAATAAACGCGCAAATAATTTTTTCATGATATTTCGTTTCAAAACTTAAGTTAATAGGTGCTAATACCTGCACAGCAATCAACATGCCAAATTTTAAAACAAAATAATTTATTTAATACATTGATTTTATTGAGTAAATTATTTTAAAAATAATACTATTATCTAAGTGATGTTGTAATTTAACGAACAACGTTTAATTTTCGTCAAATGCAGCACTCAATTAAATTGTCGTGTATTGGCTCTAAACCACATCCAAATGCCAATGAGTATCATCGGTAAACTCAGCCATTGACCCATGCTCAAGCCAAGTTGCAGCAAGCCCAGGTAATCATCTGGTTGGCGCGTAAACTCAACTAAAAACCTAAAGCTGCCGTAGCCAATCAAAAACAGCGCAGAAATCGCACCAATCGGACGTTGCTTGCGCGAAAACCACCATAAAATACAGAACAAGGCTACGCCTTCTAAAGCAAACTCATACAGTTGAGAAGGGTGGCGCGCGATCATGTCGACTTGTGGAAAAATCATGCCGTAATCAGCGTTGGTTGCTCTGCCCCATAATTCGCCGTTAATAAAGTTGCCCATGCGACCAGCACCTAATCCGATAGGTACAAGTGGCGCGACAAAATCCATGATTTTTAACCAAGGCTGTGGATATTTTCTGGTAAAAAAGAACATGGCAACCAGTACACCTAAAAAGCCGCCGTGAAAGCTCATGCCACCTTGCCATATTTTTAAAATATCCAATGGATGTTCTACAAAGCTGGAAAACTGATAAAACAATACATAACCTATTCTGCCGCCAAGTATCACGCCCAGCGCACCATAAAACAACGCGTCATCAATCATTTGGTTTGACCAGTTAAACCAAGGCTTGTGTCTTACTTGGTAACGGCCTAAACCCAGAAACGCTAAAAAACCAATCAGGTACATTAAGCCGTACCAGTGAATGCCGAAACTATCGGTGAAATGTAGGGCAACGGGGTCGAATTTTGGATGCGTAAATATCATGAGAACCTAAGATGTTTATAAACGTTAAGTACGTAATTTGAGGGATTATGTTAATTTAAATTTTATGTTATGGTTTTAAGCATGATTGTAATAATAAAACTGTAAAAGGAAAGCTTAAGTGTATGGCACAGGGTTCAAAAAAACCGCAACTGTCAACGAAAGCAAATAGTGTAACCGTTAGTGCTGGAGTTCTAGCCGATTTTATTCCATTACTCACGGCGATTTTTCAGGACTCTCCTGATTGTGTCGCCATTTACGCCAATGATGCAAGCATCATTTATGCAAATGAAAGCTTTGAGAATACTTGGGGCTATCCTTTACAACAAGTGCAAAACTCTCAAAAAACTGCTTCAGAACACTTTCAGCCCTATCATAACGCGCTTGATAATGTATTAACAACGGGTCAATCGACGACGTTATTATTGGATTGCAAGCCCTCCAATATGCGACGACATATCCATGATTTAATTTCGATGACGGCAATTAGAAGCCAAGAGCAAGTTGTTCTGGGTGTGATTGCCATTGGTCGAAACTTAGGCGATTATCGACACACACAATATCAAATGCTGGCGCAAAAAGAGCGTTATCAACGTGCGTTGATTGATAACTTTCCTTTTATGGTGTGGTTAAAAGATGTCGATAGCCGTTATCTGGCTATTAACAATGCATTCGCGCAATTGGCTGGTGTGACGCACCCTGAAGAAGTGCTTGGTAAAACCGATTATGATTGTTTTTTTAAAGTTAGCGCTGATAGCTGTGTGGCTTCTGATCGAGAAGTTTTACTGTCAGGCGAATCTAAAGTCCTAGTCGAATCCATTCATCCTAAATCAGGTGATGTGCATTGGGCCGAAGTTTATAAATCCCCAGTATTGATTGATGGAGAGGTGGTGGGGACGGTAGGGTTTGCGCGCGATTTATCCGATATAAAAAAATTACAGGCAGACATATTAAAAACCAAGTCAGATTATATGACCTTGGTCGAAAGCTTACCGCTGACGATTTCACGCTACGATTTGAATTTTAAATGTATTTTTATGAGTTCTTATTGTGAACGTATTACTGGTGTGCCGGCTGAATATATGCTGGGAAAGACGCCATCAGAATTTTTGCATTTACACCATTTAAACCTGACTGCAGAAGATGTAGAAGCTTATATGGCGCAGGTGATAGCAACCGCAGAGCCACATGTTTTTGAGTTACATGGCTATGCTGAGGACAAGGATTTTACTTACCTCATGCGTATTTTGCCTGAATTCGATGTAGATAAAAATGTAGTCGGTGTGATGATATTGGGTAGTGATATTTCTGAGATTAGCGAATATCGTGAGCAGCTTGAACATATGGCGCATCACGATGCATTAACCAGTTTGCCTAATCGAACCATGTTTAATAAGCGAATCACTTCTGCAATCAATCACGCAAAGCGCCAAAAGCATCTGCTGGGTATTTTCGTGATTGACTTGGATCATTTCAAATCGATTAACGATACTTTGGGACATGTGATTGGCGATGCATTATTAATTGATGTGGCTACACGAATTCTGAATACTTTGCGTGCAGGTGACTCGGTCGCGCGTTTGGGTGGTGACGAGTTTGCCATCATGATTCAAGACGTGAGTAAAGCCGAAGACTTAGCAGTGCTTGCCGCTAAAATTTTACAAATTCTAGCATTGCCATTTTATGTGGCAGGGCAGGAGTTATATGTCACCGCGAGTGTCGGGATCGCAGTGTATCCACGAGATTCACAACATATTGATGATTTGCTTAAATTTGCAGATGTAGCAATGTATGCCGCCAAAAAGCAAGGTCGCAATAATTATCAGTTTTTTGTGCAAGAACTGAATCAATTAATGTCGCAACGTTTTCAGGTGCAAACGGAACTCATGCATGCTATTGAAAAAAATGAGCTTTACTTGCAATATCAGCCGCTAGTGCGTTTGGATACCGAGGAAATTATTGGTGTAGAAGCATTACTGCGCTGGAAAAATAGCGTTTTAGGTGAGCTCCGTCCGGCCGAATTTATTCCGTTGGCAGAAGAGTTAGGGATAATTACGGAAATCGGCCGCTGGGTGATGATGCAAGCGGTTAAAGATGCGGTGACAGTTAATTTACAACGCGAAAAACCACTTATGTTTTCCGTTAACCTATCTGCACGTCAGTTTTTACGTTACGACATTCTAGCGGCGATTAAATATTGTTTAAGCGTGACGGGCTGTAAACCGGTATGGGTGACGTTGGAAATCACTGAAAGCTTGTTGTTAAATGACTCTAAACAAGTGCTGAATATATTAAGTAGCTTAGTCGATTTAGGCGTCAAAATTGCCATCGATGATTTTGGTACCGGTTATTCTTCGCTTTCGTACCTGAATAAATTCCCCATCAGCGAAGTAAAAATCGATCGCAGTTTTGTGCGTGAAATTACGACAGTTGAAAATGATGCCAAATTGGTGAAAGCCGTTATCGGTATGGCGATTAGTCTGGGTAAAGAACTGGTTGCAGAAGGTGTAGAGACGCAAGCACAGGCAGATTTGCTGAAAAATTGGGGCTGTCATATTGGGCAAGGCTATTTGTTTAGTAAACCGCTTGGCTTTGAGCAGCTTTTGCTACGTTTGAAATAAATAAGCTTAATTACACATAATTTAAGCATTACATGTAAAAACCTGCTTACTCTAGGCACTGCATCAGCTAAAATAGCATATTAAGCATTATTTTAGGATTTGCAATCATGCCAGTTTATCGTTCTCACACCACAACACACGGCCGCAACATGGCGGGTGCACGCGCTTTATGGCGCGCAACGGGTATGAAGGATGGCGATTTTGATAAACCAATCATCGCTATTTCCAACTCATTTACGCAATTCGTACCTGGTCATGTGCATTTAAAAGATTTAGGTCAACTAGTCGCGCGCGAAATTGAGCGAGCTGGCGGTGTGGCGAAAGAATTTAACACCATTGCTGTGGATGATGGTATTGCCATGGGACATGGCGGCATGCTGTATAGCTTACCTTCACGCGACTTGATCGCTGACAGCGTTGAGTATATGGTCAATGCGCACTGTGCTGATGCGCTAGTGTGTATTTCAAACTGCGACAAAATCACCCCTGGCATGTTAATGGCGGCATTGCGCTTGAATATCCCAGTGGTATTTGTCTCTGGCGGCCCGATGGAAGCGGGTAAAGTAAACTGGAATGGTAATACGCATAAGCTGGACTTGGTTGATGCAATGGTTGCTGCGGCTGATAGCAAGGTTTCAGATGCGGAATCTGAAGCAATTGAACGTTCTGCCTGCCCAACCTGCGGTTCCTGTTCTGGTATGTTTACGGCTAACTCCATGAACTGTTTAACCGAAGCGCTGGGCTTAAGTTTGCCAGGTAACGGTTCAACTCTTGCCACACATGGCGCACGCAAAGAATTATTCCTAAAAGCGGGTCGTTTGATTGTTGAATTAGCAAAGCGCCATTATGAGCAGGATGATTACAGCGTATTGCCACGCAGCATCGCCAGTATGAAAGCGTTTGAAAATGCCATGAGCTTAGATGTTTCAATGGGTGGCTCAACTAATACAGTATTACATTTATTGGCGGCGGCACATGAAGCCGGGCTTGATTTCACCATGAGTGATATTGACCGTATTTCTCGTAAAGTTCCGTGTTTAAGCAAAGTGGCGCCTGCAACGGCCAAATACCATATGGAAGACGTGCACCGTGCTGGTGGCGTCATGGGTATTTTGGGTGAGCTGGACCGTGCTGGTGTCATCCATCGTGATACGCCAACCGTTCATAGCAAAACAATGGGTGATGCTTTGGACAAATGGGACATTAAAGTCACGCAGGACGAAGAAGTTAAAAAATTCTTCCGCGCGGCACCTGGCGGCATTTCGACCACGATTGCTTTCAGTCAGAGCATGTTGTATCCAACATTGGATGACGACCGTGCTGAAGGCTGTATTCGTGATAAAGCGCATGCTTATTCATTAGATGGTGGTCTAGCTGTGTTGTATGGCAATATTGCTCTAGATGGTTGTATCGTGAAAACCGCTGGTGTCGATGACAGTATTTTGAAATTCACTGGTCGTGCGCGCATTTTTGAATCGCAAGACGCAACGGTAGAAGCGATATTGGCCGATCAAATTGTGGCAGGTGACGTGGTGGTGATTCGTTATGAAGGTCCACGAGGCGGGCCTGGCATGCAAGAGATGCTTTATCCGACTTCTTATTTGAAATCGAAAGATTTAGGCAAAGCTTGTGCATTGTTAACGGATGGACGATTTTCTGGCGGTACATCAGGTTTAAGTATCGGCCATGCTTCACCAGAAGCAGCCGAAGGTGGCGCGATTGGTTTGGTTGAAGAGGGCGATACCATTGAAATTGATATTCCAAATCGCACCATTCATCTGGCGATTACCGATGAAGAGATGGCACATCGTCGCGCGCATATGGAAGCTAAAGGCAAGGATGCTTGGAAACCCGTTAATCGTAGCCGCGAAGTATCACTGGCATTGCGTGCTTATGCGGCGATGACAACCAGCGCCGCACGCGGCGCAGTGCGTGATGTCACGCAAATTGAACATTTGTAGAATAGGAATAAATAATGACTGAGCAGTTAATTAACCATGACTTCACATTGAAGCCTGAACTTAAATTCAGTGAAGACAGCCATGGTTTGCAGTTCATTGATATCGACAATAGTCTTGCGACGGCAAAAATTGCACTACAAGGCGCGCATGTGATGCAATGGCAGCCAAAAAATGTAGCAGAGCCTGTGTTGTGGTTATCGAGCAACGCGCGCTATGTGCAAGGCCGTTCCATCCGTGGTGGTGTGCCTATTTGCTGGCCGTGGTTTGGTGCACATCCAACCGATAGCAGCTATTGTCCACATGGTTTTGCACGTGTGATGCCGTGGCAACTAATTGATGCCGATACATTGCAAAATGGTGCCACTCGATTGGTATTGCAGATTTTGGATACGCCCGTGGGTAAAAAACAGCTGTCATATCCGTATACGCTCACCTTGACTATCACGATTGGCGAAACGCTTAAACTGGATTTATCAACGACCAATCATGGTTCGCACCCTTTTATGATTGGTGAGGCTTTCCATACCTATTTTAATGTGAGTGATGTTGCTAGCATTAAATTAAGTGGTTTGGAAGAAAGTCTGTATGCCGATAAAGTGCAAAATTACGAACGTAGCGTACAGCATGGCAGCATCAAATTTAATAGTGAGTTTGATCGCGTTTATTTAAACACCGCAAGTGATTGTGTGATTGAGGATGAAGGCTTGAATCGTAAGATTCATGTAGCGAAGTCGGGTAGTAATGCAACGGTGGTTTGGACGCCTTGGGATGATAAAGCACATCAAATGAATGATATGGGCGCGCCTGACGAATGGCGTCGCATGGTCTGTATTGAAACCGCAAATGCCATGGAAAATAGCATTGTGGTTAATCCTAATCAAACCCATACTTTAACTGCCGAATACAGCATAGAAGATCTATAGTGTTAAGGGATTAGAATGGCCAACCGCCTTAAGCAAGAAACTAGTCCCTATTTATTACAGCATGCGGATAATCCCGTGGAATGGTATCCATGGGGTGAGCAAGCACTCACATTGGCGCGCGAATTAGATAAGCCGATTCTGCTTTCAATTGGCTATTCAGCTTGCCATTGGTGCCATGTGATGGCGCATGAATCGTTTGAGGATAATGAAGTGGCGGCAATCATGAATGCCCACTTTATTAATATTAAAGTAGACCGTGAAGAGCGCCCTGATATTGATCAAATCTACCAAACTGCGCATAGTATGCTGTCCAATCGCAGTGGTGGCTGGCCGCTCACGGTTTTTTTAACGCCAAATCAAGAGCCATATTTCACAGGCACCTATTTCCCGAAAACATCGCGTTACCAATTACCTGGTTTTGCCGATTTAGTACCGCGTGTGGCACAGTTCTATCATGAGCGCAAAGACGATTTAGTCGTACAAAACAGCCAATTGGCGGATGCACTAAAACGGTCAATTCCTGCTCCTAGTAGCGTGTTAAGTGCCAGTGAGTCGACCTTGAAATTAGCATTTACATCACTTGAGCGTAGTTTTGATTTTGAGCATGGCGGTTTTGGCAGCGCGCCAAAATTCCCTAATCCTGCCGATATTACTTTATTACTACATGAATCAAATGCAGGTAATCAGCAGGCAGAGGCGATGGTTTTACAAATGCTGTCTGCCATGGCGAACGGCGGTATTTATGATCAATTGGGTGGCGGATTTTGCCGCTATTCGGTCGATGCGCGCTGGAATATTCCGCATTTTGAGAAAATGCTTTACGACAATGCCCAGTTATTATTTTTGTATGTAGATGCTTGGCAAATCAGTAAAAATCCACATTACCAGCAAGTAATAGCAGAAACGATTACTTGGTTAACGCGTGAAATGCGTGATTCTCAAGGTGCGTTTTACTCCTCTTTGGATGCGGATTCAAAAGATGAGAATGGGCATTCTGCAGAAGGTGCATTTTATATATGGCAGCCTGCTCAAGTAAAAGCCTTGCTGACGCCAGAAGAATTTATTGTGGCCAGTCGCTGTTTAGGTTTTGACCGAGCGCCAAATTTTGAAGATCCTCATTCTCAAACTCAAGCTTGGCACCCTTATTTAGTGCAAGCGCCGCAAGATGACGAAATTGATCTGCTAATCAGTGCGCAAACCAAACTATTTCAGGCGCGCGACAAACGCCATCACCCTGGCCGCGATGACAAAATATTAACCAGCTGGAACGCGCTGGCGATTAAAGGCTTAGCTAGAGCTGGCCGCATTTTTAATCGCCCAGATTGGATAAAGTTGGCGCAAGATACCGTGGATTTTATTTACCAGAATCTGTGGGTGAACGATGCTTTATTGGCTACCTGCAAAGATGATGGGAACGGCAATTATCATGCGCATTTAAATGCTTATTTAGATGATTATGCTTATTTACTGGATGCGTTAATCGAGTTACTACAAGCAGATTATCGCAGCGAAGACTTAGCGTTTGCAGAAGATTTAGCCGAGGCATTATTGGCAGACTTTGAAAGTGAAGACGGCGGATTTTATTTTACTAGCCATCAACATGAAACACTGATTCATCGTCCTAAACAAGGCTACGACAACGCCACCCCCAATGGCAATGGTATTGCAGCAGTCGCATTGCAAAAGCTGGGGCATATTCTGGGCGAGTCGCGATATTTACAGGCGAGCGAGCGTACATTAAAAGCATTTGACAGCAGTATGGCGAATAATCCAGCCGCTTGTGCTAGCTTATGCCATGCTTTGCGTGAGTTTCTAACACCGCCAACGCTAGTGATTATGCGGGGTAACGCGAATAAAATGCAGCTTTGGCATGAGGCGATCAACCAAACTTACTATCCGCATCACTTGTTTTTTTATTTTGATGAAACATGGGATGAGAAAGTACGTGATTTACCACCAAGTTTGCAAAGAGCAGCTACAAGCGATGTCAACGCATGGGTATGCAAAGGCGTTGTCTGTTCTCCAAGTATAGATGACTTGCAGAACTTGTTAGAAAATTTGTAGTCAGCTTGCCATAAAACCCTATAAGAGCTATTGTAGATTTTTAAATTATAGGTATTATTCAACTTGCAAAAAAATGCAGGAATAACATAAAAATTATTACGGTAATTCAAGGAGATAGCATGAAAGTTTTATTATCAACAATCGCAGTAACCAGCATGTTATTAGCGGCTCCGGTAAATGCAGCAAATGCTGATGCAGCAAAAGCGTTGGCGCAAAAAAGTGGCTGTCTAGCATGTCACAGCATTGATAAAAAAGTATTAGGCCCATCTTATAAAGATATTGCTGCGAAATACAAAGGCGACAAATCGGCTGAAGCTAAACTAGTAGCAAAAGTTAAAACAGGTGGTAGTGGCGTTTGGGGCCCTATGCCTATGCCAGCTAATAGCCCACAAGTGAAAGACGATGATATTAAAACGATTGTTCAGTGGATTTTATCCATGTAGTTTGTGAATGTAACGTTGTCTAGTTACTAATAAAAAAGCCAGCTTGAAGCTGGCTTTTTTATTGAGTCAGAATATTTAGCTTTGATTCAGCTTGCTATGTCGAATCGAATAAGCAAAATAAAAAACAAGGCCAATTAAGATCCAGCAGCCAAAGCGTATCCAGGTGGTTGCTGGCAAAAAGTACATTAATGCACCGCAAGACAAGATGCCCAGAACAGGAATAACCGGGTTCCAAGGATTTTTAAATGGACGCGGTAAATCTGGTTGGCGTATGCGCAGCACAATGACACCGACACAAACCATGATAAAGGCAGCCAGTGTGCCGATATTCACTGTTTCTGCCAACTCGCCTAATGGGAGAAAGCCAGCAACTAAAGATACCACAGCGCCACACATTAAAATGATGCGTGTAGGTGTTTGTCTATCTGGGTTCACTTTTGAGAAGATGGGCGATATTAAACCATCTCGACTCATCGCAAATAAAATACGTGTAAGGCCATACAATAATACTAATAATACGGTGATCAAACCAGCCAAAACTCCGGTGGCAACCAATGTGGATGACCATGTATAGCCAAGCTTAAATAAAGCATACGCAACGGGTGACGAGGTATTGAGTTCCGTGTAATGCACCACGCCAGTCAGTATGGCCGATACGGCGATATAAATAATAGTACAAAATGCCAGGGATGCGAGTAGGCCAATGGGTAAATCACGTTGCGGGTTCTTGGCTTCTTCAGCAGCGGTTGATACGGCATCAAAGCCGAAATAGGCAAAAAATACTAAAGATGCGCCTGCAAGTACACCAATATTTTTGCCGCTCTCTAACGTATCAAACCAGCCGAAAGGGGTGAAAGGATGCCAGTTATCCGTGTTAATGTGAGCACTTGCTAGCGCTATAAAAATGGCAATCGTACTTAACTTGATGACAACAATGATATTGTTAAAACGCGCACTTTCTTTTACGCCGATAATCAATAAAATGGTTAATAGCCAAATAATGGCAAAAGCAGGCAGATTAATAGTGCCGCCCAGCATAGGTGCTTTGGTTAGCGCTTCAGGTAAATGTACATTAAAATTGGCCAGCGTATTAATAAAATAGCCTGACCATCCATTTGCGACTGCAGCTGCGCCTACACCGTATTCAAGTAATAAAATCCAACCCATTACCCAGGCGATTAATTCGCCAAAAGCCACGTAGCTATAGCCATATGCGCTGCCGGAACCCCCTACTGAGGCGGCAAGTTCAGAGTAAGCCAAGGCGGCGAAAGCACTGGCAATACCTGCAAATATAAATGACAGGACAACTGCGGGGCCGGATTGTGTGGCTGCGGCAAGGCCTGTTAATACAAAAATCCCTGTGCCAATGGCACAGCCAACCCCTAATAATGCTAAATCAAATGCACTTAAACATTTTTTAAGACCGCTATTGGCGTGGTTTTCAACTGGTTTTGTGCGCAATAATTGTTTCAACATACGTTTTTATCCTTTTTATCGCAGTGTACAATAATGGTAAGCGTTTATAGCCAATCTCTATCTATCAAAAAATCGCTGTATAGCTTCGATTCAGCGCTGTCATTTTCAGGCTTCCAATCGTACCGCCATTTGACGATAGGCGGCATCGACATCAGTATGGACTCAGTGCGACCATTTGATTGCAAACCAAATAATGTGCCGCGGTCATAAACCAAATTAAATTCTACATAGCGACCACGGCGATAAGCTTGAAAATCACGTTCTTTTTCAGTATACGCAATATCTTTACGGCGTTGCAATATGGGTAAATAGGCTTGTAAGAAACTATCGCCTACCGCACGTTGTAGTGCAAAACTTTTCTCAAAACCTAAAGTATTAAAGTCATCAAAGAAAATGCCGCCGATGCCGCGCGGTTCTTTGCGATGTTTGAGGTAGAAGTATTCGTCGCATTGTTTTTTGAATTGTGGGTAGTAAGTTGGATTAAATGCGTCTAATGCGGTTTTGTTGGTGCGGTGGAAGTGCACGCAATCTTCTTCAAAACCATAATAAGGCGTTAAATCCATCCCGCCTCCAAACCACCAAATATCTTCAGATGTCTTTGTGGTCAAAGTTGCGTTGGTTTCGCTTTCAGGCGCTCTTGCAACAAAAAACCGGACATTCATGTGCACGGTCGGCACATACGGATTGCGCGGATGCAGCACTAAAGAAACGCCCATGGCCTCCCACGTGCGGCCAGCGGCTTCTGGATGGGCTATAGTTGCGGCGGGCGGAAGTTTGTTGCCTAGCACATGCGAAAAACCAACGCCTGCGCGTTCGAATACATTGCCACCTTCTAACAGGCAGCTTGTGCCACCGCCGCCTTCTGGCCGATTCCAGCTATCGTGTAAAAAAGTCTTACCATCAACCAGTTCAAGCGCTTCAACAATTTGATTTTGCAGATTTTGCAGATAATGCAGTACAGCGGCGGAGTTTAATTGAGCGCTCAAAATAACTTAACCTTATTTTTTAACCTTTAATTGCGCGGTAACCAATATCTGAGCGGTATTGCGCGCCATCAAACTGGATTTCATCGATTATTTTATAGACTTGCTGTTGCGCAAACTTCACTGTCTCACCCAAAGCGGTCACACATAATACTCGGCCACCGCTAGTGAGAACCTTGCCATCAACTAATTGTGTCCCTGCGTGAAATACATGTGCATCGTCTAAATGCTTTGGCAAGCCTATAATCTCATCATTGAGTCTAGGTGTATCCGGATAGTTGTAAGAAGCCATCACCACACCAAGTGCAGTACGTCTATCCCATTCAGCTTCTGCCAAATTGAGTGTACCATTGACAGCATGTTCAGCGAGCGCTACAAAATCACTTTTTAAACGCAGCATGATTGGCTGCGTTTCGGGATCACCCATACGGCAATTAAATTCTAATGTCTTTAAATTGCCATCGGGTGAGATCATTAAGCCCGCGTATAGAAAGCCTGTGTAGGGAATGCCATCTTTCGCCATTCCTTCAACTGTAGGGCGAATAATTTCACGCAAGACTTTCGCATGAATTTCTGGTGTTACCACCGGCGCGGGAGAATATGCACCCATTCCACCGGTATTCGGGCCAAGGTCGGCATCCAATAGTCGTTTATGGTCTTGGCTGGTTGCAAGCGGGAAAATATTTTTGCCATCTACCATTACAATAAAACTGGCTTCTTCACCTGTCAAAAATTCTTCAATGACCACACGTGCGCCAGCATCACCTAATTTGTTATCTGACAGCATGGCGTCAATGGCGGCATGTGCTTCGACGTCACTCATCGCGACGACTACACCTTTACCCGCGGCTAGACCATCGGCTTTGATAACAATCGGCGCGCCGCCTTGTTGAGTGACATAATCGTGTGCTAGTTTTGCGTCGGTAAATGTGGCATAAGCGGCGGTTGGAATATTGTGACGCATCATAAAGGCTTTGGCGAAATCTTTAGAGGATTCCAATTGTGCCGCTGCTTTAGTCGGGCCAAAAATCTTTAAACCATTTGCGCGAAATGTGTCCACGACACCTTGTGACAATGGCGCTTCCGGGCCTACCACAGTTAGATGGATTTGCTCTTTCTGTGCAAACTCAAGCAAGTCCTGAACGCTAGAAATCGGTACATTAACCATATCAGGATTCAGTGCAGTGCCAGCATTGCCTGGTGCGACAAAAACACGGCTAACGCTTTTATTTTGGGCTATTTTCCAAGCAAGCGCGTGTTCGCGTCCGCCACTACCAATCACTAAAATTTTCATGCTGAATTATCCTTTAGCGATTGCTATTAATGTCTAAAATGTCTAATGCCAGTCATGACCATGACCAAGCCATGTTCATCGGCAGCGGCAATCACTTCTTCATCGCGCATACTGCCGCCTGGATGAATCACACAGTTGGCACCTGCCTCTGCTAGCACATCAATACCATCACGGAACGGGAAGAATGCATCCGATGCAACCACGGAATCCTTAAGCGTTAAGCCCGCGTTTTGTGCTTTGATCGCAGCGATTTTTGTACTATCGACGCGGCTCATTTGACCAGCACCAACGCCCAATGTCATGCCATTGCCGCAAAATACAATCGCGTTAGATTTAACATATTTGGCGACATTCCATGCAAATAGCATATCCGCCAATTGTTGTGGTGTTGGTTGTTTTTTTGAAACCACTTTTAAGTCTGACTGGCTGATTTCGTGGTTGTCTGCGGTTTGAATGAGGATGCCTGAACCGACACGTTTGATGTCGTGCGAGTTGCGGCCTTGCTCCCACGCTGTCTCGCCGCCTTTGGGCAAGTCGATTTTCAAAACGCGAACATTGGTCTTTGCAGCAAAAACCGCTAATGCGTCTGCAGTGAAATCGGGCGCAATCAATACTTCAACAAACTGTTTAGAAACGATTTCGGCTGCTGCTTTATCTAATGTGGTATTAAAAGCAATAATGCCGCCAAAAGCAGAGGTAGGATCCGTTTGGAAGGCTTTTGAATAAGCCTCAAGTGCATCTTTACCTACTGCAACACCGCATGGGTTGGCGTGTTTTACAATGACGCAGGCTTTTCCTGTGAAAGATTTAACCGCTTCCCAAGCCGCATCCGCATCGGCGATATTGTTGTAGCTCAGTTCTTTGCCTTGCAACTGTTGCGCCGTTACAAGCGAGCCAGGTGCTGGATACAAGTCACGGTAAAAAGCCGCTTCCTGATGCGGGTTTTCGCCATAACGCAAATCTTGCAATTTGACAAAACGACCATTGGTTTGCGCAGGAAATGCGCTACGTGTGCCATCTGCTTTAAATGAGGATAGATAATCGCTAATCGCGCCATCATAATTGCTGATACGATTAAAAGCTGCAATAGATAAGGTGAAATTTGTGGCCTGGCTGATATTGCCGTTTGAGCTTTGCAGCTCACTGATGATGTCTGCATATTGGCTTGCATCAGTCAGTACAGAAACATCTTTCCAGTTTTTGGCAGCAGAACGAACCATTGCCGGGCCACCAATATCAATATTCTCAATCGCATCTTCCAGACTGCAATCTGGCTTGGCAACCGTCGCTTCGAATGGGTATAGATTAACAATTACCATGTCGATATTAGGAATGTCAGCGGCTTGCATTGCTGCAACATGTTCTGGCAAATCACGACGACCTAAAATGCCGCCATGTACTTTTGGGTGCAGCGTTTTAACACGGCCATCCAGCATTTCGGGGAAGCCAGTGTAATCGCTGACTTCAGTCACCGGAATATTGTTATCACGGAATAATTTTGCCGTACCGCCAGTGGATAAGATTTCTACGTGCAATTTAGTTAATGCCTGGGCTAACTCTAAAATGCCTTGTTTGTCTGAAACACTGATAAGTGCGCGTTTGATAGTTGCCATAAGATTGGGTCGAGAGTATTAAAGATAAGATTATAAGAAAGAGTATTAGCTTAAGCCGTATTGCGCCATTTTTTTACGCAGCGTATTACGGTTTAAACCAAGCATTTCCGCTGCTTTTGATTGGTTGCCGCCGACTTTATTCAGTATAAATTCCAGCATGGGCTTTTCTACGCAACCCAGTACCATATCGTAAATGGCGTGGGGCGGTTGACCGTCAAGGTGTTTAAAGTAGTCTTCTAATGACCCTTCAATAGCGTCCGAAAGTTTGCAAGAATTTTTCATATATTATTTTCTCCACTATCACTTTAAGCAGCCAGTGCTTCGGAACCTTCCGTTGCAGTATCGACATAGACTAGGCGTTCGTTCTTGCTTTTAAGCTCTGCAAAAAAATCATTAATCGCATTTAACTGCAACTCGATGGTTTGCAAAGTATTCATGTTATGTCTAAAGCTGGCTGAACCTGCCAAGCCTTTGGTATACCAGGAAATATGTTTTCGCGCGACACGCATACCGGCTAAATCGCCATAAAAGCTATACAAATCGTGCAGATGTTCCAGCATCACGGTGTGGATTTCTTCCACCGTTGGCGGCAGCATATGCTCACCTGTTTTTAAATAATGCTCAATCTCGCGGAAAATCCAAGGTCTGCCTTGCGCAGCACGGCCTATCATCACAGCGTCAGCGCCTGTGTAATCTAGAACATGCTTGGCTTTTTCCGGTGTGGTGATATCGCCATTGGCGATAAGTGGGATATTTATAGATTGCTTAACGGCGGCGATCGTATCGTATTCCGCATCGCCCATATACAAACAGGCGCGCGTGCGGCCATGCATGGCAAGCGCTTGCACGCCAATATCCTGCGCCATTTTTGCAATCTCAATCGCATTACGATTATTTTTATCCCAGCCAGTGCGGATTTTTAATGTCACTGGCACATCAACCGCGCCAACGACTGCTTTTAGAATTTGTGCAACCAGCGGCTCATCTTTTAATAGAGCACTGCCCGCCATTACATTACAGATCTTTTTGGCTGGGCAGCCCATGTTGATGTCGATAATCTGTGCACCGTTATCCACATTATGTTTAGCGGCTTCTGCCATCATTTTCGGGTCAGCGCCTGCTATCTGTACAGAAATCGGGTCCACTTCACCTTCATGATTCGCTCGACGCAGGGTTTTTTCACTGCCATACAACAACGAGTTTGACGTCACCATTTCTGAAACGGCCAAACCGGCACCTAACTTTTTGCATAACTGGCGAAAAGGTCTATCCGTTACGCCAGCCATAGGGGCGACGACTAGATTGTTTTTCAAAATATGATTGCCGATTTGCATTAAGTTAATTCGTTTCGGGAAA
>Ga0160177_119387_pt1 | contig 16949 bp, 18 predicted proteins | sample met4stb_FD_108563 | JGI IMG/M metagenome (GOLD analysis project Ga0160177, IMG submission 108563) | Synthetic bacterial communities of pure cultures from sediment of Lake Washington, USA, under low oxygen conditions - MT... | ecosystem: Engineered > Modeled > Simulated communities (microbial... >...
AAACGATTGTGAAGTGTTTCACGTGAAACACTAAATATTCTTAATCGGGCTACATTGAGTTTAGCCGTTTAATTTACTAAAACTACGCTGCATACTGTGTGCGACAATGCGTTGGTTGACTGTTAATCTTTAGTTGCGAGCTAATGTTTACATAAAAGTACTATTAAAAAATGGATCTAATTAAATTGTTTCACGTGAAACATGCTTAAAATGAGACGTTAACTGTTTTTATCTTGCTGTTTTTAAATGACTTGGCAAGCACTTTGCAGTAAAATCTAGACTTTACACAACTCATGCAGATTGAGTTGTTAACTTATTGAAGCGTAAGTAATATTTAAATGATTTTTCCGGATATTTTTGATGTAATTGTTGTAGGTGGTGGACATGCGGGCACCGAGGCTGCACTAGCCGCTGCACGCATGGGGCAAAAAACGCTTTTATTAAGCCACAACATTGAAACGTTAGGCCAAATGTCTTGCAACCCCAGTATTGGCGGCATTGGCAAAGGCCACTTGGTTAAAGAGATTGATGCGCTAGGTGGCGTGATGGCGCAGGCGACGGATATCGGCGGTATTCAGTTTCGTATTTTAAATTCATCCAAAGGCCCGGCGGTTCGCGCCACGCGCGCTCAGGCAGACCGTATTTTGTATAAAGCGGTCGTGCGCCACAAATTGGAAAATCAGCCTAATTTATGGTTATTTCAACAAGCGGTTGATGACATTATATTAGATGGTGATCGCGCCGCGGGCGTTGTGACGCAAATCGGTTTGCGGTTTAAATCTAAAAGCGTGGTGTTAACCGCAGGCACATTTTTGGGTGGTCTAATTCATGTGGGGCTGCAAAATTACAGTGCTGGCCGCGCAGGCGATCCGCCAGCGATTAGTTTGGCCGCGCGCTTACGCGAAATCGGTTTGCCGGCTGGCAGGTTGAAAACTGGTACGCCGCCGCGCATCGATGGCCGTACGATTGATTATTCCGTGATGCTTGAGCAACCGGGTGATGATCCTGCACCGGTATTCTCATTTATGGGCAATGTGGCGCAGCATCCGCAACAAGTGCCCTGCTGGATTACGCATACCAATGAGCGAACGCACGAAATTATTCGCAGTGGGTTGGATCGTTCACCGATGTACACAGGTGTGATTGAGGGTGTTGGCCCACGTTATTGTCCGAGTGTGGAAGACAAAATTCACCGTTTTGCCGATAAAGAATCCCATCAGATATTTTTAGAGCCTGAAGGTTTAACCACCAACGAAATTTATCCAAACGGTATTTCGACCAGTTTGCCGTTTGATATCCAGCTTGCGTTAGTGCGCTCTATTAAAGGGTTGGAAGGCGCGCATATTTTGCGCCCAGGCTATGCGATTGAATACGATTATTACGACCCGAGAAGCTTGAAGTCCAGTTTAGAAACAAAATCCGTACAAGGCTTATTTTTTGCGGGGCAGATTAATGGTACGACCGGATATGAGGAAGCGGCGGCACAAGGGTTGTTAGCCGGTGCAAACGCGGCTTTATATGTGCAAGGAAAAGAAAGCTGGTGCCCTGCTCGTGACGAAGCGTATTTGGGTGTGCTGGTAGATGACTTGATTACTACCGGCGTAACAGAGCCGTATCGGATGTTCACTTCGCGTGCGGAATATCGTCTGCAACTGAGGGAGGATAACGCTGATATGCGCTTAACTGCCAAGGGTCGTGAATTAGGTTTAGTGGATGATGCGCGTTGGGCGGCATTTGAGAAAAAACTGGAAGCAGTATCGCGTGAACAGGAGCGTTTGAGAAAAACGTTTGTACAAGTGGCAACAGATGATGTTTCACGTGAAACACAAGCTGCGATTTTGGGTAAGCCTTTAGAGCATGAATATAGTTTATTTGAATTGCTGCGCCGTCCGGAAGTAAGTTACGAAGGTATGTTAAGTTTGGGCAATATTCAATTGGGCGAATTAGACCCGGCAGTACGCGAGCAAGTGGAAATTGCTGCTAAATATCAAGGCTACATAACACGTCAGCAAGAAGAAATTGCCAAGCAAAAAGGCAGTGAAAATATTAAATTAATAGATTTAGATTATGCGGATGTGCATGGCCTAAGTATTGAAGCGCGGCAAAAATTAATACAACATAAACCGGAAACGATCGGTCAGGCTGGGCGTATTTCAGGCATCACGCCAGCAACAATATCTTTGCTATTGGTCTACTTAAAGCGCAAATATAAAAAACAGGCTAGCCAAACTAATATTGGCGCTGATAATCAAGCAGCATGAATCAGGCTGAATTATTGGCGCAAGGTATTGCAAGCATGGGCTTGCCTGTGCCTGTTGCGATGCAGGAAAAGCTACTGGCATATTTAAGTTTGTTGCACAAATGGAATAAGGTATACAACCTGACGGCGGTACGCGATCCGCTGGAAATGGTGATTTTGCATTTGCTGGATAGTTTAAGTGTGTTGCCGCATGTAAATAGTAAAAATTTATTAGATGTGGGCAGTGGCGGTGGCTTACCAGGAATTGTACTGGCGATATGCAAGCCGGAGCTGCAAGTGACGACGATTGATACGGTGCAAAAGAAAGCGATTTTTATGCGCCAGGTGAAAGGTGAGTTGAGCTTGGCTAATTTAACTGTAGTCCATGCGCGGGTGGAAAATTTTCAGCCAAGCGAGCCATTTGAATTGGTCATATCAAGAGCCTTTTCTGAAATCGCTTTGTTTATGCAGTTAACCAAGCATTTGATTAAAGAAAATGGACACTGGCTTGCCATGAAAGGCGTGATGCCATCAGGTGAATTGGAAGGCTTGCCTGTGCAACCGAGCAATATTATTCCGTTGAAAGTTGCGGGTTTGGATGCGGAGCGGCATTTGGTGGTGTTTGAAAATATACCCAACAATGTCGGGTTTTAAGAAATGCGATATTTAATAATAGTCAAAACATAGAATAGTTAAAGAACAATTGATGAAAATATTAGCGATTACTAATCAAAAAGGTGGTGTGGGTAAAACTACTACTTGTGTAAATTTAGCCGCCAGTTTGGCCGCTAATAAGCAAAAGGTGCTACTGGTGGATTTAGACCCGCAAGGCAATGCCAGCACAGGTAGTGGTATTGATAAAGCACATCTTGAATACAGTATTTATCATGTGTTGATTGGCGAAAAAACATTAAAAGAAGTTGTTGTTAAAAGCGAAAAAGGCGGCTTTGATATTGCGCCATCTAATCGTGAGTTGGCTGGTGCAGAAGTGGAGCTGGTAAATGAGTTGGCGCGTGAAATGCGTTTGAAGCAAGCCATTTCGGCGATTTCTGATTATGATTATGTGTTGCTCGATTGCCCCCCTGCCCTCAATTTGGTCACCGTCAATGCGCTCACTGCAGCCGATACCGTGATGATTCCGATGCAGTGTGAATATTATGCGTTGGAAGGTTTGTCGGATTTGGTGAACACGATTAAAAAAGTACGCGCACATTTAAATCCGAAATTAGAAATTGAAGGCTTGCTGCGCACCATGTTCGATAATCGTAATATGCTGGCAAGCCAAGTGTCGGCACAATTGGTTAGCCATTTTGGCGATAAAGTCTATAAAACGGTGATCCCGCGCAATATTCGTTTGGCCGAAGCCCCAAGTTATGGTTTGCCTGTGTTGATGTATGACAAATCTTCTAAAGGTGCTGTGGCCTATTTAGATTTAGCCAAGGAAATTATTCATAAAAATCAAAGCGTTAAGAATCCTGCAACGCAATTAAAGGGTGTGGTAAATGGTTAAACCAAAAGGTCTGGGGCGTGGATTGGATGCGCTATTGTCAAATGATAGCGAAGAGCTTGCACGTGGTGATGCGTTGATGATGTTGGGCGTTAACCAATTGCAGCCTGGTAAATATCAACCACGCTCTTATATGGATGACGCGGCATTACAAACTTTGGCCGATTCTATTCGCAATCAAGGCATTATGCAGCCGATTTTGGTGCGAAATGTGGGTGCGGATCAATACGAAATTATCGCAGGTGAGCGGCGTTGGCGCGCTTCGCAATTGGCTGGTTTGTCTGAAGTGCCGGTCCTGGTGCGTGAAATCGCGGATGAGTCCGCGCTGGCGATGGCGTTAATAGAGAATATTCAACGTGAAAATTTAAACCCATTAGAAGAAGCGCAAGGCATTAAGCGCTTGATCGATGAATTTGCCATGACGCACGAAAAAGCCGCTACTGCTGTTGGACGTTCACGTGCAGCGGTATCCAATTTGCTGCGATTACTATCCTTAAGTGCGCCTGTGCAAGCGATGTTAATGCACAACAAACTGGATATGGGGCATGCCCGAGCATTAATCGGTTTGGATGCGGCGCAACAAATTATGCTGGCAAATAAAATCGTGCAGCAAAATTTATCGGTGCGTGATGTTGAAAACTTGGTGAAAAAATTAGCTGAAGTTGACAAGGTTAAGCCACAGAAAACCACGGTCAATCATGACGTTTTAACCCTGCAAAACACATTGAGTGAAAAAATTGGCACCAGTGTGAATATTTCTGCAAAAGAAAACGGCTCGGGCATGCTTAAAATTAGCTACAACAATTTAGATCAGCTGGATGACATTATTAGTAAAATGATGCGCTAAGTGTTTCATTTTGCGTGAAACTTAATTGCAATACTTGCACTTACTGCTTGACTAAAAATGCGTAATAATTCAAAATCGCGGACTTTGCTGATAAGCCCATTTCAATCAAACTGAAATGACAAGAAAACGGAAATGACAGAAGAGCAAAATTCAAAGTCAGGCTTAACTACAAGCAGTAATAAAGTGTTTGGCAAAATGTTACAGTGGCAATTAAGTGCAACAGCCGTAGTGATGGTAATTGCGTTGATTGTTTCAGGTTTGCATGCAGGTATTTCAGCGTTGGCTGGCGGGCTGTCAGTGACAGTCGGTGCTTTTTTTTGCTTCTAAAATTGCACAACGTAATAGTAATGAAGCCGCAACGATATTGGTTAATCTGCTGAAAGCAGAGGCCGTTAAAATTATTATTATTGTTGTGCTGCTATTTATTACGTTTAAGCTTTACAAGCAATTAGTGCCATTTGCGCTTATTGCGGGTTTGGCTGCTGCAGCACTATTTTCTGGTGCTGCAATGAGCAAGCTAGATAAAACAGAATTAGAAATATAGAAATTTTAATTTTTATACTTTAAATAAGTAACTTTAATAGGCGCCTCTTAACGAGGCCATTCGGATTGATATGGCTACAGAACACGCAGAACACGTACTCACCCCGTCAGAATATATTTCGCATCATTTAAGTTTTAATGCGCAATCAGTCGGCAATGGCAGTTTTTGGACATTGCATATTGATACTTTGATTACGTCAGTCATATTAGGTTTGTTGGTCATGGGTTTGGTCTGGTGGGTAGCCCGTGGCGCAACTGCTGGTGTGCCAACCAAACGTCAAGCTTTTGTTGAGTTGGTTTTTGGTTTTGTGGATGACCAAGTTAAAAATATTTTTCATGGTAACCGTCATAGCTTCATTGCTCCAACAGCGCTGACGGTTTTTTTTATGGGTATTCGCAATGAATGCCATGGATTTCCTGCCAATTGATATCGTTGCAAAATTTACCCATGCTATTGGCTTTGACGCATGGCGCGCAGTACCGACTTCAGACATTAACACCACGTTTGCCTTAGCTTTATCAATCTGGATTTTGATGATTTTCTTCTCGATTAAAGTCAAGGGCTTTGGCGGTTGGATTCATGAGTTGTTTTACACGCCATTCGGCCATAAATTCTGGGTGCTACCACTGAATTTCTTGTTTAATTTAATCGAATATGTTTCGAAACCACTTTCACACTCCTTGCGTCTCTTCGGCAATATGTATGCGGGTGAAGTGATTTTCTTGCTACTGGGTATGTGGGCGGCTACGGGCTTGTCTGGTACGATTTTCGGTGCAGTTTTAGGTGCAGGCTGGTCAATTTTCCATATTTTAATTGTGGCATTGCAGGCTTTCATCTTTATGATGTTAACGGTTGTTTATTTAGCGATGGCGCACGAAAGTCATTAAATAATTAGTTTTAATTTGTTTTAGTAAGTCGTTTCGATAAGTAGTTTTAGAGTTGTTATAAAGTGCAGTTTAATTTTTGAGAGGGTAATAAAATGGAAGCATTAGCATTGATTCAAGCCTACACAGGCGTTGGTATTGGTTTAATTATTGGTTTAGGCGCTGCGGGTGCTTGTATCGGTATTGGTATTATGTGTGCAAGTTTCCTGGAAGGCGCAGCGCGTCAACCAGAAATGATTCCACAATTACAAGGTAAAGTATTCTTGCTATTAGGTCTTATCGATGCTTCTTTCATTATTGGTGTTGGTCTGGCTATGATGTTCGCGTTCGCTAACCCATTATTAAGCGTTGTTACAGCAGCAAATTAATTTTTTGAGTCAACTATTGACTCAAACTTTTATACACTGACTTAATTTAATTGGATTAAAAATGAACATTAACTTTACACTGATCGCACAAGCTATCGCATTTGCTGTGTTGATTTGGTTCACAGTGAAATTCGTTTGGCCGCCGCTATTAAAAGCGATTGAAACGCGCCAAAAAGAAATTGCTGACGGTTTGGCTGCAGCGCAAGAAGGCAGAAGCGCCTTGGAAGTAGCAGCTAAAAAAATCAGAAGCAACACTTGCAGAAGCCAAACAAAAAGCCAGCGAGATTATTGGTCAGGCTGAAAAACGCGCGACACAAATCGTTGAAGAAGCTAAAGGCAATGCTAAAGCGGAAGGCGACCGTATTATTACGGGTGCAAAAGCTGAGATTGATCAAGAAGTAAACCGTGCTAAAGAAGGTTTACGTGCACAGGTTTCAGCATTGGCAATCGCTGGCGCTGAAAAAATCTTGCGTAAAGAGATTGATGGCAAAGCACATAGCGAAATGCTATCTAAACTAGCGGCGGAGCTATAAGTCATGGCTGAAATATCAACCATCGCACGGCCTTACGCAGTAGCGGCTTACAAGCTTGGTAAAGAGCAGAAATCGCTGGCTAAATGGTCTGAGATGTTAAGTTTTGCCACTGCTGTTTCTAACGATGCGCAAATGCAGGCTTACATCCAAGACCCAAAAGTAGTCGCGAGCGATTTACAAAAGACTTTTTTAAAAGTGTGTGGCGACAAACTCAATGAGCAGGGACAAAACCTGATTAAAGTGTTGGTTGAATACAATCGCATGTCTATATTGCCCGCTATCAGCAGTGCGTTTGAAGAGCTTAAAGCGCTTGATGAAGGCACGCTGGATGCGCAAATTATTGCAGCGGCTAAACCAAGCGCGGCAGAAGTTAAAGATTTAGTAAAACGCCTTGAAGCTAAGTTTGGTAAAAAGATTGAAGCCAATGTTTCTGTAGATGCAGAGCTTATTGGTGGCATTAAAATTATTGTTGGCGATACCGTGATAGACGCGTCCGTCAAAGGTCAGTTACAAAATTTAGCTTATACGCTTTCAGCTTAGGCGCGTGGTTAATTAAATAGCCAAAGAAAACTTTAGGAGTCAAAATGCAGTTATCTACATCAGAAATCAGTGAACTGATTAAAAGCAGATTAGAAAATTTTTCTACCTCAGCTGAAGCGCGTACTCAAGGTACAGTAATTTCAGTAACTGACGGTATCGTACGTATTCACGGTCTTTCAAACGTGATGGCCGGCGAGATGATCGAATTTCCAGGCAACACATTCGGTTTGGCGCTTAACCTCGAGCGTGATTCGGTTGGTGCAGTGGTTTTAGGTGATTACGAGCACATTACTGAAGGCGACACTGTTAAATGTACAGGTCGCATTTTAGAAGTGCCAGTAGGTCCAGAATTGATTGGCCGCGTAGTAAACGCGTTAGGTCAGCCGATTGATGGTAAAGGCCCAGTCAATGCAAAAATGACTGACAAGATTGAAAAAGTGGCACCAGGCGTGATTGCACGTAAATCAGTTTCACAACCAGTACAAACTGGTTTGAAATCAGTTGACTCTATGGTGCCAGTTGGCCGTGGTCAACGTGAATTGATTATTGGTGATCGCCAAACAGGTAAAACAGCGGTAGCGGTTGATGCGATCATCAACCAAAAAGGTCAGAACATGACTTGTATCTATGTTGCGATTGGCCAAAAGGCGTCTACAGTTGCTAACGTGGTACGTAAGCTGGAAGAAAACGGCGCGCTTGCTTACACCATCGTGGTTGCAGCAACAGCTTCTGATTCGGCTGCACTACAATTCTTAGCGCCATACGCTGGTTGTACAATGGGTGAGTACTTCCGTGACCGTGGTGAAGATGCATTGATCGTTTATGATGATTTGACTAAACAAGCGATTGCTTACCGTCAAATCTCATTGCTATTACGTCGTCCACCAGGCCGTGAAGCTTACCCAGGTGACGTGTTCTACATCCACTCACGTTTGTTAGAGCGTGCTGCGCGCGTAAACGAAGAGTATGTAGAAAAATTCACTAATGGTGCCGTAAAAGGTAAAACCGGTTCATTGACAGCATTGCCAGTGATTGAAACAGCGGCTGGCGACGTTTCAGCATTCGTTCCAACTAACGTGATTTCGATTACCGATGGTCAGATCTTCCTAGAGACAGATTTGTTCAACGCGGGTATTCGTCCAGCAATTAACGCGGGTATTTCAGTATCTCGCGTAGGTGGTGCTGCACAAACCAAAGTCATTAAAAAATTGGGCGGTGGCGTACGTTTAGCCTTAGCGCAATATCGTGAATTGGCCGCATTTGCGCAATTCGCTTCTGATTTGGATGAAGCAACACGTAAACAGCTAGATCGCGGTCGTATGTTTACTGAGTTGATGAAACAAGCGCAGTACGCACCATTAAGCGTTTCAAAAATGGCAATTACTTTGTTGGCAGCTAACAAAGGCTATTTCGATGATGTTCCAACCAATAAAGTATTGGCTTTTGAAAGCGCATTGCATGGCTTCATGGGTTCTAAATACGCTAAATTGATGGATGGCATCGAGTCTAGCAAAGACTTGGCTGGCGATAACGAAAAAGCGGTTGAAGCGGCAATTCAAGACTTCAAAGCAACGAACGCTTATTAATCTACTATTAGGTAAATAAAATGGCTGGTAGTAAAGAGATTAGAACCAAGATCAAGAGTGTAGAAAATACACGCAAGATCACCAAGGCGATGGAAATGGTGGCTGCTTCTAAAATGCGTAAAGCGCAAGATAGAATGCGTGCCTCACGCCCATATGCTGAGAAAATTCGTAACGTTGCAGCGCATTTGTCATTTGCAAACCCTGAGTACAAACACCCCTATTTGATTAAGCGTGATGTTGTGAAAAACATTGGTTTGATTGTGGTTAGTTCAGACAAAGGCTTATGTGGTGGTTTAAATACCAATATGTTGCGTTTGTCTGTTAACCAAATGAAAACTTGGGAAACTGAAGGCAAGGCAATCTCTGTTAGTGCGATTGGTAACAAAGGCTTTAGCTTTATGAACCGTGTAGGCGCGAATGTTAAATCGCACATCACAGGTTTGGGTGATGTTCCGCATTTAGAAGCTTTGATTGGTACGATCAAAGTGATGTTGGATGCTTATACTGCAGGTGAAATTGACCAGTTGTTTATCAGCTACACTAAGTTCATCAACACCATGAAGCAAGAACCAGTGATACAACAATTGTTACCATTGAGTGATGAGCATTTAGGTGCGCATCCTCATCATGACAAAGTTGAGCCTTTATCAACAAGCGGCGTCATCAAAGGCGCAGTTAAAGTAGGCATTGCAAAAGGTCATTGGGATTACATCTACGAGCCTGAAGCACAGCCAGTGATTGATGAGTTGATGGTGCGTTATATCGAGTCATTAGTGTACAACGCTGTGGCAGAGAACATGGCTTCAGAGCAGTCATCACGTATGGTGGCAATGAAATCAGCATCTGATAACGCAAAACAGGTGATTGGCGATTTGAAACTGGTTTACAACAAAGCCCGCCAGGCAGCAATTACCAAAGAGATCTCTGAAATTGTTGGTGGCGCTGCAGCGGTAGCTTAGCAATTGGGCGATACTAACCCCGTAGGGTGTTATGTAGAGACCAAATTGAAAAGCGCGTTAGCTTAATAGTTGAACGAATATAGAATTTAATTAAATCTGACTAAAAGAAGTTAGGAATAGAAAATGGCAAAAGCAAATCAAGTTAAAGAAGCCCAAGTAAAAATTGGTAAAGTTGTTCAATGTATTGGTGCTGTTGTGGACGTTGAGTTTCCACGTGACCAAATGCCGAACGTATTTGAAGCATTGATTATTGATGATGCAACAAGTCAAGCTGAGGCAGGCCTAACTTTGGAAGTTCAGCAACAATTGGGTGACGGCATTGTGCGTACCATTGCGATGGGCTCATCTGATGGTCTTGCACGTGGTACAGCATTTAAATCAACAGGCTCACAGATTACTGTGCCGGTTGGTGTAGGTACGCTAGGCCGTATTATGGACGTGTTGGGTCGCCCAATTGATGAGGCTGGCCCGATTGATTCTGATGAGCGTCGTCCAATTCACCAAAAAGCCCCTACTTTCGAAGAGCTATCACCTTCAGTTGACCTGTTAGAGACAGGTATTAAAGTGATTGACTTGGTTTGTCCGTTTGCTAAAGGCGGTAAAGTTGGTTTGTTCGGCGGTGCGGGTGTAGGTAAAACCGTTAACATGCTTGAGTTGATTAACAACATTGCAAAACAACACTCAGGTTTATCAGTGTTTGCAGGTGTAGGTGAGCGTACTCGTGAAGGTAATGACTTCTACCACGAGATGGCAGAAGCTGGTGTTATCAAGCTGGACAACATGAAAGAATCAAAAGTATCAATGGTGTTTGGTCAAATGAACGAACCACCAGGTAACCGTTTACGCGTGGCTTTGTCAGGTTTGACAATGGCTGAGAAATTCCGTGACGAAGGCCGTGACGTATTGTTCTTTGTGGATAACATCTATCGCTACACATTGGCCGGTACGGAAGTATCTGCATTGTTAGGCCGTATGCCTTCAGCTGTAGGTTACCAACCTACTCTAGCTGATGAAATGGGTCGTTTACAAGAGCGTATTACATCAACTAAAACAGGTTCTATTACTTCTATCCAAGCAGTTTATGTACCTGCGGATGACTTGACCGATCCATCACCAGCAACAACGTTCCAACATTTGGACTCAACAGTTGTGTTGTCACGTGACATCGCCTCTTTAGGTATCTACCCTGCGGTTGATCCATTGGATTCAAGCTCACGTCAATTAGACCCATTGGTTGTTGGTGAAGAGCATTACAGCGTAGCGCGTTCAGTACAACAAACCTTGCAACGCTATAAAGAATTACGCGACATTATTGCGATTTTGGGTATGGACGAATTATCAGCAGAAGATAAATTAGCTGTTGGCCGTGCACGTAAAATCCAACGTTTCTTGTCACAACCATTCCACGTAGCTGAAGTGTTTACTGGCGCGCCAGGTAAATATGTACCACTAAAAGAAACGATCAAAGGCTTTAAAGCCATTGTTGCTGGTGAGTATGATCATCTGCCAGAGCAAGCTTTCTACATGGTCGGTGGCATTGAAGAAGCGGTAGAGAAAGCCAAAACTTTAAACTAGTAGTTAGTAACTATAAGTTAGTTTATTGACAATAGTTTAAGGATAAATGATGGCAAATACTGTTCATATCGATGTAGTAAGCGCAGAAGAAAGCATATTCTCAGGTGAAGCTGAGTTTGTGGTTGCACCTGCCAGTGCTGGTGAAGTGGGTATCTACCCAAATCACGCACCAATGATTACAACTATCAAACCGGGTGCATTGCGTATTAAGCAAACTAATGAAGCTGAAGAAACGTTGATTTTTATCTCTGGTGGATTATTAGAGGTGCAGCCAGGTTTCATCACAGTGTTGGCGGATACGGCAGTACGTGGTCACGATTTAGATGAAGCAAAAGCAATTGCCGCTAAACTTGCTGCTGAAGAAGCGATGAAAAATCGCACTTCAGATATGGATTATGCGAAGGCACAAGCTGAATTGTCAGAAGCAATGGCACAAATTCATGCGATTGAACGTCTGCGTAAAACACACTAAGTCATGAAGCATTAGCGCTAAGCTAACATCAGCAAAAAGGCAGCTTAGGCTGCCTTTTTTGTTATACTTTATAATCACATGTCTAATCAAACCGCGCTTAATTAAAGCACATCAAAACCCTATAAAAATGATGAATCTATTAAACATAGTTATCCTTGCAGCGGGCAAAGGCACGCGCATGCATTCAAACAAGCCAAAAGTGTTGCACGAAATAGGCGGTAAGCTAATTTTGGCGCATGTGATTGATTGCGCAAAAGCCTTAAACCCGCAAAAGATCATTGTTGTATATGGCTATGGCGGCGAAACAGTGCGGGAGGCATTTGCACATGAGAATATAGACTGGGTGAGCCAGGCTGAACAATTAGGTACAGGTCACGCGGTTCAGCAGGCAGCGCCCTACTTGGATGCAGAAGCTAATAGTTTGATTATGCTGGGCGATGTGCCTTTGGTGGATGTGGAAACCTGTAAAAAACTAATTGAACGTGCCAATAATCAACTGGCGATTTTGTCCTTTAATAAGGCCGATCCAACCGGCTATGGCCGCATTGTTCGCAACAATCATCTAGTCACGGCAATCGTTGAACATAAAGATGCGACGGACGCGCAACGACAGATCACTGAAGTGAATACCGGCATAATGGCGATGCCGAATATTCATCTTAAAAATTGGTTAAGTCGTTTAAGTAATAACAATGCGCAGGGTGAGTATTATTTAACCGATATCGTTGAGCTTGCTGTTAAAGATAAAGTAGATGTCATCGCAGAAATTACACTGGATGAATGGTCCGTTACAGGTATTAACTCTAAAGTGGATTTAAGCCAGATTGAGCGCGTGTATCAAGTGCGTATTGCGCAACAATTATTACAACAAGGCGTCACGTTAAAAGACCCTGCCCGCCTGGATGTTCGCGGTGTGCTTAGCTGCGGTCGCGATGTGGAAATTGATGTGAATTGTGTATTTGAAGGCAATGTCACTTTAGGCGATAACGTAAAAATCGCCGCCAGTTGCGTGATTAAGAACGCAACTATTACGGCTGGTACACAAATTGCTGCTTTTACACATATTGATGACGCTGAAATTGGCGCAAATAGTCGCATTGGGCCATATGCGCGCTTACGGCCAGGCACTACACTGGCGGCAGATACGCACGTTGGCAACTTTGTAGAGCTTAAGAATGCGCAAGTGGATATTGGCAGCAAGATTAACCATTTAAGTTATGTAGGTGATAGCACGGTGGGCAAAAACGTCAATATTGGTGCAGGTACCATCACTTGTAATTACGATGGTGCGAATAAATTTAGAACCGTTATTGAAGATGGCGCATTTATTGGTTCCGATTCGCAGTTAATAGCACCTGTTACCATTGGCAAAAATGCCACGATTGCCGCCGGTTCAACGATTACAAAGAATGCGCCAGCAGATGCATTAACCTTTTGCCGCGCTAAAGAACAGAAAACGATTGCGGGCTGGAAGCGCCCAGTCAAAATAAAAAAAGATTAGCTCAGTTAACTTTGAAATTATTGCAGTAAATACAACATTCAGAATTTGAAAGAAACCATATGTGTGGAATTGTAGGCGCAGTTGCTAAACGAAATGTCGTATCAACGCTGATCGAAGGTTTAAGTCGGCTGGAGTATCGCGGTTACGATTCGGCTGGTATTGCGGTGCTCAATAACAATGGAATTGAACGCGTGCGTGCAGTTGGGCGCGTGTCTGCAATGACAGAAAAGGCAATCGACGCTAATTTGACGGGCTTGGTTGGCATCGGTCATACGCGCTGGGCAACGCATGGCGGTGTGACTGAAAATAATGCGCATCCGCATGTTTCACCCGCGCAGTCAAATCCAGAAATTGCCGTTGTACATAACGGCATTATTGAAAACCATGATGAGCAACGCACAAAATTAAAAGCACTTGGTTACGAGTTTCATTCGCAAACCGATACTGAAGTCATCGCGCATTTAATTCATTATTACTATACAAAATCGCCCGATCTATTGGCAGCCACTAAAGCAGCCATTGCTAAATTAACAGGCGCATTTGCTATCAGCGTAATTGCGGTGAACCAGCCTAATTTAATGGTGTGCGCGCGTTTAGGCTGCCCACTATTAGTTGGCTTGGGTAGCGATGAAAACTTTATCGCTTCAGACGTTTCTGCGGTGCTTTCTGTGACGCGCAGAGTGATTTATCTAGAGGATGGCGATGTTGCCACGTTAACAACCGATGCTGTCACCATTTACGGCAAAGATGGCGAATTAGCCACACGCAAAGTGCATACCAGTGATGTTTCCTTGGCCAGTTTAGAACTTGGCCCTTACAGCCACTTTATGCAAAAAGAAATCTATGAGCAGCCTGTTGCATTGAATGACACGATTGAGGCGCTAATCGACGATGGCGCGTTCAGGCCGGAACTGTTTGGCAAAAGTGCAGCAAAAGTATTTAATCAGTTAGATAGCATCCTGATATTGGCCGCAGGCACTAGCTATTACGCTGCATTAACAGCCAAGTATTGGTTAGAAGGCATTGCGAAGGTGCCCTGCAACGTTGAAATCGCCAGCGAATACCGCTATCGCGAATCGGTGCCGAATCCTAATCAACTTATCGTAACTATTTCACAATCGGGTGAAACCTTAGATACGATGGAGGCCCTGAAGCATGCGAAATCGTTAGGCCAAGCATTAAGCTTAAGTATTTGCAACGTACAGGAAAGTGCGATTCCACGCGCATCGCAATTGGTTTTCTACACGCGTGCAGGTGCGGAAATCGGTGTGGCATCTACCAAAGCATTCACCACGCAATTAGTCGCTTTATTTGTATTAGCCGCCACTTTGGCTAAACAAAAAGGCCTACTTAACACTCAAAAAGAGTCAGAATATTTAGGTGCACTACGTCAATTAGCCGGTAGCGTACAATTTGCGCTGAATCTAGAGCCACAGATCCGCGAATGGGCAAAACGCTTTGGCGACAAAGAACACGCGCTATTTCTAGGCCGTGGTGTGCACTACCCAATCGCCATGGAAGGCGCACTTAAGCTGAAAGAAATCTCATATATTCATGCAGAAGCTTACCCGGCAGGTGAGCTTAAACATGGCCCGTTGGCGCTGGTGGATAACAATATGCCAGTAGTCGTGATTGCGCCAAATGATGCCTTGCTGGAAAAAGTCAAATCTAACATGCAAGAAGTTAGAGCGCGTGGCGGCGAGCTGTTTGTGTTTGCTGACGCGGATAGTCACTTTACAGAGTCAGAAGGCGTGCATGTCATCCGCACTCCGCGCCATGTGGGCATACTCTCCCCTATTCTGCATACAATTCCAGTGCAATTGCTGGCGTATCATGCGGCGTTATTGAAGGGCACGGATGTGGATAAACCTAGGAATTTGGCTAAGAGTGTGACGGTCGAGTAAGGGGGAGATTGAAGTCCATGCCATCAGTATGTAATAAATAATGTTGGGTCTAGCAAATAAAGTTGTATCGTATCTGACTGACTACGAAAAGCTTCTTATTGGATTAAGCTTTCTTAACGAATTCAGATTTTAGCTTCATTGCGCCAATACCATCAATTTTACAATCAATGTCGTGATCGCCTTCTACAAGGCGAATGTTTTTAACCTTGGTGCCGACTTTGACGACTAAAGAAGAGCCCTTCACTTTGAGGTCCTTAATGACGGTGATTGTATCGCCGTCCTGCAGTATATTGCCATTCGCATCTCGGATTACTTTGACTTCCTCAGCGCTGACTGCATTCGTATCCATGCTCCACTCATGCGCACATTCAGGGCAAATATAAATATTGCCATCCTCATAAGTATATTCAGAATTGCATTGGGGGCAATTAGGTAAATTATTCATACATACTTCCTTAAATTTAAGATGTTAAAAGAATCAGTTTTTTTGAATCAGAAAAACAAAACCATCTTCGCTTTTATATTCACTTAGCAACTCGTATGGGTTGTTGGCTACTAAAGTTCTAATATTGTTAATCGAGCCTACTTTATTTGATATCAGCTTTAGAATCTGGCCCGAACTCATCGTATCCAAAGCGCTTTTGCTATGAACCATTGGCATTGGGCAATCCTCATCAGTCGCATCAAGTAATATGTCGTGCTTAACACTCATGGCAGTTTCCTTTATTGGGTTATTCAAAACTTCTGATTTATTACTTCAAATGATGCGAGTGAATTTGTGCGCTGATATTTAGACGACCAATTTCCGACTGCGTCAATAGCCGTGCTTTACCTGCGGCTAATATTGGCATCGGAGATAGACCTGTTTCATTTTCAAAATTGCGTAGAGCGCGAATAATTTCAACGGGATTTTCTTTTTGCATATCTGTTGATACAACAATGCAACGGTAACGGGTTGATTTAATTGCATGCAATGCATCGGAACAGGTATGGCAATACTCGGCCATTAGATTTCTCACAGCCATAAAAGCATCGATATCAAAAGGTTGATTTTGGGTATCCAGTATAACTAGCGCCTTATTAGTCATTAAAGTCCTTCATTCAGAGAGTTAATGTCATCTATTTTTGTTAACACATTATTTTTGCCAATTCGTCCGATCAGCCCCGCTACTTTTAGTTTTTCAAAAACATTGGGTCTTGCCTCGCTTAACACCAATCGAGTGTTATGTCGCCTGCAGGCATCTAATAAATCCCCAAGTGATTGCATGCCTGTGGCATCAATAAAAGGCACCCTGCCTAACCGCAATACAAGTATATCAGCATGTTTATGCGCACTTTCTAGCGCGCTTTCCAAGTGTTGTGCCGCTCCAAAGAAAAAAGGTCCTTCTATGCTAAATATCACTGTATTTGGTGGTGTTTTAAAATCAGTATTACCCGTCTCGGCAATAAGTTCTTTTTGTATTTGCTCTTCAACGACAACTGTTTCTGAC
>Ga0160177_110892_pt1 | contig 16902 bp, 10 predicted proteins | sample met4stb_FD_108563 | JGI IMG/M metagenome (GOLD analysis project Ga0160177, IMG submission 108563) | Synthetic bacterial communities of pure cultures from sediment of Lake Washington, USA, under low oxygen conditions - MT... | ecosystem: Engineered > Modeled > Simulated communities (microbial... >...
CAAAATTTTTAGAAAAATGAAATTAACAAAATTACTTATTTTTTGTATTTCGTCTTTGTTATTCTCGGTTATCGCTGTGGCTCAGGATGTCACGGTTAACGGGGTAATAACTGATGAAAGTGGAATGCCAGTTCCTGGTGCTACTATTGTATTAAAAGGAACAACTAAGTCAACGGCATCAGATTTTGATGGAAAATTCCAAATTCAGTCACCTTCTAATGGTGTTTTAACAGTTACTTTTATTGGATATGCGCCAATTAGTGAAGCTGTAAATGGGAGAACAAAAATTACAATTCAATTAAAACCAGAATCACAATCATTAAATGAGGTTGTAGTTGTTGGATACGGTACTCAAAAGAAATCAGTTGTTACAGGAGCTATCTCTAGTGTAAAAGCTGCTGATCTTGAAAAAGTACCAAACGGAAGAGTTGAACAATCATTACAAGGTAGAGTTGCGGGTGTATCTGTAGCTGCTACTTCTGGACAACCAGGTTCAGCTTCTAAGGTACGTATTCGAGGTGTGACTACTTTTAGAGAAGGTGGAAATGATCCTTTATGGGTTGTTGATGGTATTGCTGTAGACGCAAATGCTATTGGTTTCATCAATCAAAGTGATATCGAATCTATCGAGGTTCTTAAAGATGCTGCTTCTGCTGCAATCTATGGTACTCGTGCTGCAACTGGGGTTATCTTGGTTACAACTAAAAAAGGAAAATCAGGAAAAATCTCTGTAAACTACAACGGTTTTGCGGGTGTTTCTGGTCCGGCTAAAAAATTAGACTTGCTTAATGCTACACAGTACGGAGCAATCATGAATGAGAAATCTTTTGCAGATGGTGGTGGTGTTAAATATGCTAATCCATCAGCTTTAGGACAAGGTACAAATTGGCAAGATGCAATCTTTAATGATTCAGCTTTTAGATATACTCACGAATTAAGTATTAGTGGTGGAGGTGAGAAATCTACTTTTTATGCTTCTTTCGGAATCCAAGATCAGGAAGGTATTGTTGCAACAGAAATTTCGAACTATACAAAGAAAAATTTCCGTTTAAACTCAACACACAAAATTTCTGATTATTTTACTTTCGGACAAACTTTTGGATATACGCACCAAAAAACTAAAGGTATTGGAAACACAAACAGTGAATTTGGAGGACCTTTAAGTTCTGCAATTAACTTAGATCCAATTACTCCATTAGTGGTTACAGATCCTGCAGTTATTGGTACAGGTTTCTATACAAATCCAAATGTTGTAAGAGATCCAAACGGAAATCCTTACGGAATTTCATCTTTAGTACAACAAGAGATGACAAATCCTTTAGCTTATACTCAAACTAGATTAGGAGGATATAGCTGGTCTGATGATTTTGTTGGAAACGCTTATTTAGAGGCTAACATTACTCCTCATTTAAAATTCAGAACTACACTTGGTGGTAAATTAGCTTATTGGGGAGACCAAGGCTTTACTCCGGTTTTCTTCTTAAATCCAAACATGAAAGAAGATAGAAATAACTACAGCCAAAACAATAATAAATCATTTGCCTGGACTCTTGAAAACATTTTGACTTATTCTAATAAATTCGGAGATCACAGTATTAATGTTTTAGCAGGTCAAGGTGCTTATGTTGAAAACATTGGTGGTTCTATTGGAGTTACTATGTATGGTTTGCCAATTACAAGCTACAAAGATGCTTCTTTCAACTTTGATATTCCTCAAACTGACAGAGTAAACAGAGCAAGTGATTTTACAGAACATAAATTGGCTTCATTATTCTTACGTGCAAATTATGATTATTTAGAGAAATATCTTTTCACAGGAATTATTCGTCGTGATGGATCAACTCGTTTTGGTGAAAATAAAAAATTCGGAGTTTTCCCTTCATTCTCTTTAGGATGGGTAATTTCAAAAGAAGGATTCTGGAAAGAAAATAATGTAGTTAACACATTAAAATTACGTGGAGGTTACGGAGTTGTTGGTAACGATAACATCGATGATTTCAAATACAGAGCTTTAGTTGTTGGTGGATATAACTATTCTGTTGGAAATACTGGAGCAATTACAACTGGTTACGGAAACTCAACTTTACCTAACCCAGATTTAGGATGGGAAGAAACTTCACAAACTACAATTGGTCTTGATGCAAAAATTTTCAATGATTTCTCTCTTGTTTTAGATTACTACAAAAAAAACAACAAAGGGAATCTTAAGAAACGTTGTAATTCCTGGATATGTAGGAGTTGTTGACGCACCATCTGCAAATATCGCAGATATGGATAACAGTGGTTTTGAGGTTGAATTAGGATACAAGAAAAGACTTGGAGATTTTAACTTAGGTGTTAATGCGAATGTTGCTTACTTGAAAAATGAGATTACTTATGTTGGTTCATCCACAAACTACATTGTTGGAGATGCTAGTTTCCAATCAATGGGACCTGTAACAAGAACACAAGTTGGTCACTCATTCAATGAATTCTATGGTTTTAAAACAGCTGGTATTTTTCAAAATGAAGCTGAAGTTGCTGCATACAAAAATGCTGCAGGAGGTTTAATTCAGCCAAATGCTAAACCTGGAGATTTCCGTTGGACAGATTCAAATGGTGATGGTAAAATTACAGATGATGATAAACAATTCTTAGGAACAAATATTCCTAAATATACTTTTGGTCTTACTATTAACTTAGACTACAAAAACTTTGATTTCATGGCATTTACTCAAGGATCTGCAGGAAGTAAAATTTTCCAAGGTCTTAGAAGACTTGATATCCTGAATGCAAATTATCAAACAAAAGCTTTAGAGCGTTGGGTTGGAGAAGGAACATCAAATGATTATCCTAGATTGACTAATAACGATCCAAACAAAAACTTTAGTAATATGTCTGATTTTTATCTTGAAAATGGAAATTACTTACGTTTAAAAATTGTTCAGGTTGGATACACACTTCCAACTAACTTATCATCTAAAATTGGTTCAGATAAAATTCGTTTCTACTTAACAGGAGAGAATTTAATCACTTTTACAAAATACACAGGATATGATCCGGAAATTGGAGGTCAGGTTTATGGTGTAGATAAAGGAGTTTATCCACAAGCAAGATCTATTTTGTTAGGAGCTAACGTTCAATTTTAAAAATTAAAAAATTATGAAAACTATAAAACTTAAATACATATACTGCGCTGTTGCATTAGCAGCTCTAGGCGGATCTTGTTCTGAAGATTTTGTTACCATTGACCCAAAAGGAAAATTTGATACAAGTACTTACTTTTCTAATGAGCAACAATGTTATTCTGCTTTAATTGGAGTTTATGATCCGTTGAGAAAAAATACCGGAGGTTTCGAAAACTTAGTAGCAATGCTAAATGCAGGATCAGATGATTTTTATGCAGGAGGAGGAAGCGCAACTGATGGAAACGGAATTCAGAATTTCTCTACGCACTCACTTAGTTCAATCAGTATTCCGGGTAGTTACTGGAATGATCACTATCAAGGTGTTTCGAGAGCAAATATCTTGTTAGAAAAACTTCCTGCAGCTTCTATGGATAATACTGTAAGAGCTAGATTTGCTGGTGAAGCTAAAGCATTACGTGCACTTTATTATTTTAACTTGGTGAGATTGTTTAAAAACATTCCATTGGTTTTGGTACCATTAAATACTCAGACAATTTATGATCCGGAGCAAGTTAAACCAGAGGTAATTTATGCACAAATAGAAAAAGATTTATTAGAAGCTATTCCTAGTTTACCAAATACTGTTGATGCAAAAACAGAATCTGGAAGACTTAACAAAGGAGCAGCACAAGCAATATTAGGAAAAGTATACTTGTTTGAAGGTAAAAATTCTGAAGCAGCTACTGTTTTGGCTCAGGTAAATGGAACACCAGGTCAAACAAATCAATACGGAAATAAATTACTTCCTGCATTTAGTGACTTATGGGTGACTTCAAATAAATTTAATGCAGAATCATTATTAGAAGTATCTCACAGTAGTGCAGGAAATACTGACTGGACTTTCTGGGGACAAGGTAAAGACGAAGGGAACTCTTTAAACCAAATGATCGGGCCAAGAGGATATTCAAGACCAAAAGGTTCTGATGCACCAGATCTTCCTTCAGGATGGGCTTTCAACGTGGCAACTCAAAAATTGTTTGATGCAATGCAAGGAGATCCAAGATTAGATGCTACAATTCTTAATATTAAAGCTTTAAAAGCAGCTGGTAAAGCAGATTATATTCCAGCTTATCAGGATACAGGTCTTTTCTTAAACAAATATCTTCCAAGACAATCAGATGTTCGTACTGGTGGAGGTAATCAGGAATTGAACTACAAACAAAATTCTTATATCATCAGACTTGCAGATACTTACCTAATGGAAGCAGAAGCATTAGGTTCAGGAGCAAGAGCACAAGCATTACTTGATGCAGTTAGAGCTAGAGTTGGATTGGCTTCTGTACCAGTTACATTGGCAGCTATTAAAAAAGAAAGAAGATTAGAATTAGCTGGTGAAGGTCATAGATTTTTTGACTTAGTAAGATGGGGAGATGCTGCAGCAGCATTATCTGATAGAGGTTTTGATGCAGGTACAGACGAGATTTTCCCTATACCATACACAGAACTTAATGGTACTAAATTGAAACAAAATCCTAATTATCAGTAAACCTAACTAACCAAAAATAAAGAACAATGAATTTAAATATAAATTTAAGAACAAGTGTATACCTAATGTTATTTTTAGCATTAGGAGGAACACTAAATAGCTGTAGTGATGACGTTAATCCTAATGTTTTAATTGCTTCCAGTGTTGATTCAGCATTCACTATTACTCCAGTAACAGGAGAAGTAAATACGTATATTTTAACCTCTAAAATACCTGGTATTATCGAATCTTACTGGGATATTGGATACGGACCTTACTTGGGTAAAATGACTGAAAAAATTGTATTACCGGATGCCGGTACTTATACAGTGAAGCATATTGCAGTTGCAGCCGGAGGAAAAACAGAAACTACAGCTCATGATATTGTTGTTGCAACTTCAGATCCTGCTAAACCTAATTTAGTAAGAGGAGGATTCTTTAGTACTCCAGCAGACGCTGCTCAATGGACATCTGCAAAGTTAAGTCCTACAGGAGCTGCTTTCTGGTCATTTGCAACAGGAAGCGCTACAATTCACGCAGGCGGTGGTGCACAAGAAGGTATTTACCAAGCAATTGATGTTGTAAAAGACAAAGAATATACAATTGATATGTTAGTTACATCTGCAAGCGGATCTGATGAAACATGGTTTGAAGTATATGCTGGTACAACAGTTCCTGTAGATGGTGTTGAGTACAAAGACAACAAAGTAATGGGATTAAGTACTTGGGATGGTTGTGCTAAAAATCCATTCTTAGGTAGATTATCTATTGTTGGATGTGTTAAAAATGAAAAATCAGGAGATGTTTCTAACGTAGTTAAATTCAATACAACGGGTAAAATCTATTTACTTATCAGAAGTGGTGGTAATGGTAACAAGTTTACTAAAGACGGAATTACAATCGGAAGGGTTGAAATGAGAGCAAAATAAGAAGATAAAGTTAAGTTTAAGTTTGGTTGTAAATAGCCCATAATCACTATGAGTATGGGCTATTTTTAAATCCTTAAACTACTGGAATGTGTTTTTACAGATAAAGAGTTTCTTTAAAAAACTTCAATTAGAATTTAAAATAATAAGGAAAGAATGAAAAAAAATAGTTCTAAAATTCTATGCTTTCTGTTTTCGCTGGCGGCTTTTGCACAACAGCCAAAGACAAAAAAAGAATTTACAACCAATGGAAAAAAAATAACAGTTTATACTACAGCTGCAAATTCAGATTTGAGATTGACAGCTACAGACAATTTAACTTTTTCAGCATCAAAACAACCACTTGAAACAGAATCATCTGTTTTTGTGGAACCATCAAAAAAGTTCCAAACTTTCATGGGAATTGGAGGCGCTATTACTGATGCAAGTGCTGAAATTTTTGCTAAACTTTCAAAAGAAAAACAAACAGAATTTTTGAATGCCTATTATGATAAACAAAAAGGTATAGGCTATTCATTGCTAAGAACCACGATACAAAGTTCTGATTTTAGCAGTGGAAGCTATTCTTATATCGAAGAAGGAGACAAAGATTTAAAAACGTTTTCGATTGATCACGATAGACAATTTCGTATTCCATTAATAAAGCAAGCTATAAAAACAGCAGGAGGAAAATTAACCACTTATGTTGCTCCGTGGTCGCCAAATGCTTTTATGAAAAGTAATAAAAACGTCCTGAAAGGCGGAACGTTATTACCGGAATATTATCAAACATGGGCAAATTTTTATGCCAAATTTATAAAAGCATATGAGAAAGAAGGAATTCCAATTTGGGGTACTTCTACTCAAAATGAACCAATGGCAATTCAAACCTGGGAATCTTGCGTTTATACCGCTGAAGCAGAAAGAGATTTTATTAAAAATTTCCTTGGGCCAACACTTAAGAAAGAAAAATTAGGCGATGTAAAAATCATTGTATGGGATCATAATCGTGATTTAATGAACTACAGAGCCAATGTAATTTATTCTGATCCGGAAGCTTCAAAGTATGTTTGGGGAATGGGTTTTCACTGGTACGAAACATGGTCTGGCGGTGCATCAATGTTTGATAACGTAGGCAAAGTGCACGAGGCTTATCCTGATAAAGGATTAATGTTTACAGAAGGATGTATCGAAAAATTTGATGCCACAAAGTATCAATTTTGGGGTAACGGAGAAAGATATGGTATTTCTATGATTAATGATTTTAATAATGGAACAGCTGCATGGACAGATTGGAACATTCTTTTAGATCAAAACGGAGGACCAAATCATGTTGGAAACTTCTGTTTTTCACCAATTCACGCTGACACAACTACAGGCGAATTAATATACACGCCATCGTATTATTATATCGGACATTTTTCAAAATTCATTCATTTGAATGCTGTAAGAGTAAGTACAGCAGTAAGCAGAAGCGCTTTATTAAGTACTTCATTTTTGAATACAGACGGAACAATGGCAACAATTGTCATGAACCAATCTGATAAAGAACTTACCTACAATTTGATTATAGCTGCTGAAAAAACAGTAGTAAAAATTCCTGCACATGCTATTCAGACATTAGTCTATTAATATTTTGCAATTAGGTAGGAGGGTCGAATTGAATCATCCAATTTGACCCTCAATTTAATTTTAATTTTAAAAGTTTTTTGAAGTACAATGAAAATCACAAATAGAATTTTAATAGCACCAATACTAGTTCTGCAATTAAGCTGTTCTTCATCAAAAGTGGTGAATAATTCATCAGTTTCGGCATCGAAATCAAACAAAAAAATTGAAGTTTATACCACTGCCGAAAACACAAATTTAAGATTATCACTTTCGAATAATTTAATTTCGAAAGCCACAAATTCAACAGTTTCTATCATTTTAGATCCTGAAAAAACAGATCAGACTTTCTTAGGAATTGGTGGTGCCATAACAGATGCAAGCGCAGAAGTTTTTGCCAAATTATCTCCTAAAAAGCAACAAGAATTTCTGACCGCTTATTACGACAAAAACAAAGGAATTGGTTATTCATTAGCCAGAACCAATATACATAGCTGCGACTTTAGCAGCGATAGTTACACTTATGTTGCAGAAGGAGACAAAGATTTAAAAACCTTCAATATTGATCACGATCGAAAATATCGAATCCCATTAATAAAAAAAGCAATTGAAACAGCCGGCGGGAAATTAACCTTATTTGCCAGTCCTTGGAGTCCCCCAGCTTTCATGAAAGACAATAACGATATTTTGCACGGCGGCGTTCTCTTGCCGGAATTTGCACAATCATGGGCAAATTATTATGCTAAGTTTATAAAAGCATATGAAAAAGAAGGCATTCCAATTTGGGGATTAACCATTCAAAATGAGCCAATGGCAAAACAAAGATGGGAATCCTGCATTTATACTCCGGAAGCCGAAAGAGATTTCCTGAAAAACTTTCTTGGGCCAACTTTAGAAAAAGAAGGACTTGGATCTAAAAATATTATCATTTGGGATCACAATCGCGGAGATATGTTAGAAACAAGAGCTAAACTAGTTTTCTCAGATCCTGAAGTTTCAAAATATGCCTGGGGAATTGGATTTCACTGGTATGAAACCTGGAATGGCGGAACTCCGAAATTTGAATCAGTTGGGAAAGTTCATGCTGAATTTCCAAATAAAAATTTACTTTTCACAGAAGGTTGTATCGAAAAATTTGACGCTACAAAATTTCAGTTTTGGGGAAATGCAGAACGATACGGAATCAATATGATCAACGATTTCAATAACGGAACTGTAGGTTGGACAGATTGGAATATTCTTCTGGATCAAAACGGAGGACCAAACCACGTTGGTAATTTCTGCTTTGCGCCAATTCACGCAGACACCACAAAAGATGAATTAATATACACGCCAATGTACTATTATATTGGTCATTTCTCAAAATTTATCCGACCTAATGCTAAGAGAATAATCGAAACCATTACTGATAAAACATTACTAAGTACCTCTTTTAAAAATTCTGATAACAAAATAATTACCCTTGTTATGAACCAGTCAGAAAAAGAAATTGTTTACACGCTAATAAACCACGATACAAAAACCACGATCACAATTCCGGCGCATGCTATGCAAACTATCATAAACTAGCAGCCGCACTAACTAAAAAACTATAAAAATGAAACCTATTTTAAAAAACACTATAAAAACATTATTTTTAGGAGCTGTGATTCTTGCTCAGGTTAATTGCTCTTCATCAAATGATGCTGTAGAACAAGGACCTCCGCCGGTAATTCCGCCAGTAGTAGTGACTAACGATGTCGATTTCTGGTTGACAAAATCAGATCAAAGCGCTTTATTGGCAAAACAATCGGGGAGTTTAGGATTTAATACAACTTCTAATTCATATGCAAATATTGAAGTAAATGCAAGTCAAAAATACCAAACCGTAGATGGTTTTGGATATACTTTAACAGGCGGAAGTGCAGAAGTTATCAATCAATTAACTGCGGCGAAGAAAAGCGCACTTTTGAAGGAATTATTCGGAACAGGAGACGGTTCTATAGGAATAAGTTATTTAAGAATAAGTATTGGAGCTTCAGATTTGAATGCAGCGCCTTTTACTTATGACGATCTTGCGGCAGGAGAAACAGATTTAGCTCTTGCAAAATTCAGTTTAGATAAAGACAAAACCGGAGTAATTGCACTTTTGAAAGAAATTGTAGCAATTAATCCTAAGATTTTAATTTTGGCAACACCTTGGTCAGCGCCACTTTGGATGAAAGACAAAGACAGCTTTATTGGCGGAAAACTACAAACACAATATTATGATGTTTATGCTAAATATTTTGTAAAGTACATTCAGCAAATGAAAGCCGAAGGAATTACAATTGACGCCATAACTCCTCAAAATGAACCTTTACATGATGGTAATGAGCCAAGTATGTATATGTCGGCTTTAGACCAGACTAACTTTATCAAAACGAATTTAGGACCGGCTTTTAAAGCAGCGAATATTTCAACAAAAATTATTGCTTACGATCATAATTGTGATAATCCAAACTATCCAAAAGCAATTTTGGCTGACGCCGATGCATTTCCTTATGTAGACGGATCAGCTTTCCATTTATATTCTGGAGATATTAGTGCGCTTACAAATGTGTACAATTCTTATCCAACAAAAAATGTGTATTTCACAGAACAATGGACTTCTTCAGAAGGTAGTTTTGAAGGAGATTTAAAATGGCATGTGCGAAATATAATCATTGGTTCTATGAGAAATTATAGTAGAAATGCATTAGAATGGAATCTGGCAAACAACGCTAATTATGGACCACATACTCCTGCTGGTTGCAATATGTGTAAAGGAGCTTTGACGGTAACGTCAAGCGAAAATTTCCAGCGTAATGTTGGCTATTATATTATTGCACACGCATCAAAATTTGTTCCGGCAGGTTCTATTAGAATTGCAAGTAATTCGGGTGGAGATTTACAAAATGTGGCTTTTATTACACCATCAGGATCAAAAGTTCTTGTTGTTGAAAATGACGGATCAACTAGCATAACATTCAATATTAAATTCGACGGTAAATGGGTTACAACTTCATTAGCTTCAGGATCAGTAGGAACTTATACTTGGAAATAATTACACAATTTAGAATCAAAAATTAATAGCGTTTTTAGATGAAAAAATTAATTATAACATTACAATTACTAGTTTCTATAACCACTTTCGGACAAGGTTTTTTGCACAGAGACGGACAAAAAATTGTTGATGGAAACGGAAAAAATATACTATTAAGAGGTTTAGGAGTAGGAGGATGGATGGTGCAGGAAGGTTATATGCTGCAAACACAGCCTTTTGCAAGTCCGCAATATGTAATCAAACAAAAAATTCAGGACGTTGTTGGAGAACAGGGAACAAAAGAATTTTATACAGCCTATAAAGCAAACGGAATTACAAAACGTGATGTCGATTCATTGGCAGCGTGGGGATTCAATTCGATTCGTCTTCCAATGCATTACAATCTATATACGCCAGCAATTGAAGAAGAGAAAAATGGTGAAATCACCTGGATAGAAGAAGGTTTTACCATGACTGATAATTTAGTGAAATGGTGTGCCGAAAATAAAATTTATCTTATTCTTGATTTGCACGCAGCGCCTGGAGGACAAGGAAATGACGCAGCAATTTCAGATTATGATACAACAAAACCATCATTGTGGCAAAGTGAAGCCAATCAGAAAAAAATGATTGCTTTATGGAAAAAACTCGCTTCTCGTTACAGAGATAATCCATGGATTGGAGCTTATGATATTATCAATGAGCCAAATTGGAATTTTACCGGAACCAATAAAAATGGTTGTGACGAAAACTCAAACGGACCTTTAAGAGATTTAATGGTTCAGGTTACAAAAGCCATTCGCGAAGTCGATACGAATCACTTAATTTTTATCGAAGGAAATTGTTGGGGAAATAATTACAACGGAATTTTTCCTTTATGGGATGAAAATATGGCATTAAGTTTCCATAAATATTGGAATTATAACACTACAGCATCGATTCAGAAAATGCTGGATTACAGAACACAATATAATGTGCCAATTTGGTTAGGCGAAAGTGGAGAAAATTCTAATGTTTGGTTTAAAGATGCACTGACTTTAGTTGAAAGCAATAATATTGGATGGGCTTTTTGGCCAATGAAAAAAATCGAAAATATTGCCGGAGTAACTTCAGTAACTAAAATACCTGAATATGATGTTTTATTAAAATACTGGAAAGACGGAGGGCAAAAACCAGATGCCGCTTTCGCTAAAAAAACATTAATGAAAATAGCAGATAATTACAAAATGGAAAACGTAACCGTTAAACCGGATGTAATTGACGCAATGTTCAGACAAGTACAAACCAACGATACAAAACCGTATAAAAAACATTTGATTCCGGGAAAAATTGCTGCAACACAATATGATTTAGGAACAAATGGATATGCATATTCCGATAAAGATTTTATAAACTACAGAGTAGAAACCGGAAACTTTGACGAATGGAATAAAGGAAATACCATGAGAAATGATGGTGTTGATATTTTGCCATGCAAAGACGCAGGATCAAATGGTTATCAGGTTTCTTTTATTGAAGATGGCGAATGGCTTCAGTTTACAACCCAAGTTGCAAAACAAAAAACATACAAAGTTGCGATTCGTTATTCAAGCGAAAATGCAGAAGGAAAACTTCATTTAGAAACAGAAAACGGTAAAAAATCAGAAACAATTTCACTTCTAGCAACAGGAGGAAACGACAAATTTAAAACAGTCGTTTTATCCGGAGTAGATTTGAATTCTGGAACAAATAAAATCAAAGTAGTTTTTGAAAAAGGAGGTTTCAATTTGAATTATTTGGATTTTTTAGAAGGCAAAAAAGGAAACTCAAAAAAATAATTGAGCAAATAATATTGTTCGATTGTATAGTCCCTTACGGGACAAATTTACAAGCTTAGCGTAAATTTATTTACCAATATTTAATCTCTACGAGATATCTTTTTTGACTTTAATATTGGTGAAAAAAACATAATACATCAGCAATATGATTTTCAAGATATACTCCGTTAGGAGTTAAAGGTCGGTAGAAAAAGGTTGGTAGAAAATAAAATAAGCGCAGACATACAATTGTCCCGTAGGGACAAAACAATCATTTAAAATTGATTGCATACGAATGATTTAATTAACATAAGTTTTAAATTGATTTTTTTCAGTAAAGCCTTTGAAATACTAGCTTTACAAGATTAAAATTTTTTAACATGAAAAAGATAAATACAATTGTTTTAGTGGTAATGCTGCTTTTGGTAAGCGGTTCATTTTATGGTCAGAATTTAAAAATCATGACCTACAATATTCGGTTAGATGTTGCATCTGATGGAGAAAATGCTTGGCCAAATCGGAAAGATTATTTTACGTCTCAAATACAGTTTTATAGTCCGGATATATTTGGAGTTCAGGAAGCTACTCCAAATCAAGTTACAGCGATAGCTTCGGCTTTGCCAAATTATGACAGATTCGGAATTGGTCGAGAAGAAAAAGGAACAGGAGAAGCGTGTACGATTTACTATAAAAAAGTACGTTTTCAATTGCTGCAATCAAACACGTTTTGGTTGTCAGAAACGCCAGAGAAAGTCTCAAGAGGTTGGGATGCAGCTTGCAACAGAGTTTGTACTTATGGGCTTTTTAAAGATTTAAAAACGAAAAAAACATTTTGGGTTTTTAATCTTCATTTGGATCATATGGGCGAAGTGGCGAGAGTAAAAGGAGTTGAATTGGTTCTTTCGAAAATAAAAGAACTAAACACAAAGAAATATCCTGCCTTTTTAATGGGAGATTTTAACTCAGAACCGGATACAAAACAAATTGTCGAGATAAAAAAAGTAATGGACGATACGAAAGATGTTTCGATAGAAAAACCTTTTGGGCCATCAGGAACTTTTAATGATTTTGAACATGATAAACCTGTAACGTTGTTAATAGATTACATTTTTATCTCAAAAAATAGCGGATTAAAAATTCAAAAACACGCAGTACTAAGTGATTCTAAAGATTTAAAATATCCATCGGATCATTTACCTGTCTTAATAGAAATAGATTAGAAATGAAAAACATCAACAAAAAACTTCAAATTTTACTTTTACTGCCTTTGATTGCAGTTCAAATAAAATGTGGAACTTCAAAAAATTCAGTTGCCAATTCTGGTAAAGCAGAATCTTGGATAACAACAACCGATGAGACATCAAAATTGCAAAAGCAAAATGATTTGGTTTTTAATTCAGAAACGAATTCAAATCAAACTATTTTAGTAGATCCTTCTCAGAAATTTCAAACCATCGAAGGTTTCGGATTTTCATTAACAGGAGGAAGCGCTCAGGCAATTTTAAAACTGGATAAAGCAAAGAAAGAAGCATTGCTTCAGGAATTGTTTTCCAGAAAAGACGATGCAATTGGTTTGAGTTATTTAAGAATTAGTATTGGCGCTTCTGATTTGAATGAAACAGTTTTTTCGTATGATGATATGCCAGAGGGACAAACAGATTTAAAACTGGAGCACTTTAATCTTGGTCCGGATTTAAAAGATGTTGTGCCACTTTTAAAAGAGATTTTAGCCATAAATCCAAAGATAAAAATTATGGGTTCTCCATGGTCGCCACCAGTTTGGATGAAAGATAACGGAAGTTCAAAAGGAGGAAGTTTACAACCTAAATATTATCAGGTTTATGCAGAATATTTTGTAAAATATATTGAGGCAATGAAAGCGCAGGGAATTGTAATTGATGCTATAACGCCTCAAAACGAACCTTTGCATCCGGGAAATAATCCAAGTTTGTTAATGCTTGCAGAACAACAGGCAGAATTTATTAAAAATAATTTGGGTCCCGCTTTCGCGAAAGCAAAAATCAAAACCAAAATTGTAGTTTACGATCACAATTGTAACAAACCGGAATATCCCCTAACAATATTAAATGATCCAAAAGCATTGCCATTTGTAGCAGGTTCAGCGTTTCATTTATACGAAGGAGATATTAGCGCTTTGTCAAAAGTTCATGATGCATATCCAAAGAAAGATTTGTATTTTACCGAACAATATACAGGATCAGGAAGTAGTTTTGAATCTGATTTAAAATGGAGTGTAAAAAATGTTGTAATTGGTTCAATGCGTAACTGGAGCGTAAATGCATTATCATGGGGATTAGCAAATGATGAGTATTACAAACCATTTACACCAGGCGGATGTTCTACTTGTAAAGGTGCATTAATGATCGATCAGGCGCAAAATATAAAAAGAGAAGTTGGGTATTATATTATTGGTCATGCTTCTAAATTTGTTCCCGAAGGATCTGTTAGAATCGGAAGTAATATTGCAGGTAATATATATAATGTTGCTTTCAAAACGCCATCAGGAAAAATCGTTTTAATTGTAGAAAACGACGGAACTTCAGCAGAATCATTCAATATTAAATACAATCAAAAACAAATTTCAACTACTTTAAACGCTGGTGCAGTAGCAACTTACGTTTGGTAATCTAAATTAAATTAGAATGAAAAAAATAACAACATTGACCTTGTTGATGGTATCGCTTTTTGCGACGGCACAACAAGAAACAATCGATCAGAAAGTAAATGCTTTATTGAAAAAGATGACTATTGAAGAAAAAATAGGTCAGCTTAATCAATATACCGGAGACAATCAGGCAACGGGACCAATCACGATAAATCCCAACAAACAATCTGAAATAAAACAAGGTTTAATAGGTTCGATGCTAAACATCATCGGAACAAAATATACCAGACAATATCAAGAATTGGCGATGCAATCACGTCTTAAAATTCCGTTGTTATTTGGTCAGGATGTTATTCACGGATACAAAACAACATTCCCAATTCCGTTGGCAGAAGCCGCAAGTTGGGATTTAGCTGCGATTGAATTAGCTGCCAGAGTTGCTGCTACAGAAGCTGCAGCAAGCGGAATTCACTGGACATTTGCGCCAATGGTAGATATTAGCCGAGACCCGCGTTGGGGACGCGTTATGGAAGGCGCCGGAGAAGATACTTATTTAGGTTCTAAAATTGCTTATGCCAGAGTAAAAGGTTTTCAGGGGAATAAATTGGGAGATTTAAACTCAGTTATGGCATGCGTAAAACACTTTGCAGCTTATGGCGCTGGAGTTGGCGGTAGAGATTATAACTCCGTAGATATGAGCGAGCGTATGTTGTTCGAAACTTATTTGCCTCCATTTAAAGCGGCTCTTGATGCTGGTGCAGCGACTTTCATGAATTCATTCAATGATTTAAACGGAATTCCTGCTTCAGGAAATGCGCATTTGCAACGTGATATCTTAAAAGGAAAATGGAACTTTCAGGGATTCGTAGTTTCTGATTGGGGTTCTATTGGCGAAATGGTTGCTCACGGATATTCTAAAGATCTTAAATCTGCGGCACTTTCTGCAATTACAGCTGGAAGTGACATGGATATGGAAAGTAATGCATACAGATATAATTTAGCAGAATTGGTTAAAGAAGGTAAAGTTTCTATTGATTTAATTGATGATGCTGTAAAACGTATTCTTCGCAAGAAATATGAATTAGGATTATTTGATGATCCGTATAGATATTCAGATGGAAAAAGAGAAGAAAAAGCTTTAAACAATCCTGAAAACAGAAAAGCTGCTCTTGAAGTAGCACAAAAAAGTATTGTTTTATTAAAGAATGAAAACCAGACATTGCCAATTTCTAAAAGTGTAAAAACAATTGCATTTATTGGACCAATGGTAAAAGAATACAAAGCCAACATGGGATTTTGGTCTGTAGAATTACCGGAAGTTAATTATGATAAATGGGTAGTTTCGCAATGGGATGGTTTGCAGAATAAAGTTGGTAAAAATACCAAATTGCTTTACGCGAAAGGTTGCGAAGTTGATGGAGATAACAAAGATGGTTTTGCAGAAGCTGTAGCAACGGCACAACAAGCAGATGTTGTTATTTTGAGTATTGGCGAAAGACGCGATCAAAGCGGTGAAGCAAAAAGCCGCAGCAATCTTGGTTTACCGGGAGTTCAGGAAGAGTTAGTAAAAGCAATTCAGGCAACAGGAAAACCGGTTGTAGTTTTGATAAATGCCGGAAGACCTCTTGTTTTTAATTGGACAGCAGACAATGTTCCTGCAATTGTATATACTTGGTGGTTAGGAACTGAGGCTGGAAATGCTATTGCAAATGTTTTATTTGGAGATTATAATCCGTCTGGGAAATTGCCAATGACGTTTCCAAGAGAAGTTGGACAAGTGCCAATTTATTACAATCATTTCAGCACCGGAAGACCTGCAAAAGATGAAAACGCAACGAACTATGTTTCGGCTTATATTGATTTAAAAAACTCACCTAAATTCCCTTTTGGTTATGGTTTGAGTTATACACAATTCGGTTATTCTGATTTGAAATTATCTTCGACTAAAATAAAAAGTAACGAAAGAATTAAAGTTTCTTTCCAATTGTCAAACGTTGGAAAAGTTGCCGGAGAAGAAGTTGTGCAATTATATCTGAAAGATAAATTTGGATCAGTTGTAAGACCAGTTTTAGAATTAAGAGATTTCCAAAAAGTAAAATTAAATGCAGGAGAAACTAAAACGATCGAATTTACAATTGACAAAGAGAAACTTTCTTTCTATAATGATAAATTAGAATGGGGAGCTGAGCCAGGAGATTTTGAATTAATGATTGGAACTTCGTCAGCAGATATCAAGTTAAGATCTAATTTCGAATTACTATAAAATTACAATCTCCAAAAACTGTAATTAAC
>Ga0160177_107397_pt1 | contig 16555 bp, 14 predicted proteins | sample met4stb_FD_108563 | JGI IMG/M metagenome (GOLD analysis project Ga0160177, IMG submission 108563) | Synthetic bacterial communities of pure cultures from sediment of Lake Washington, USA, under low oxygen conditions - MT... | ecosystem: Engineered > Modeled > Simulated communities (microbial... >...
AAAAAATGGGACAGCCGAAGATAGCTCCGATGTCCGTATCGTTAAGGATGCAAACGGCAACGTGTTGCAAGACGGCGATACCGTCACCGTAATCAAGGATCTCAAAGTCAAGGGCTCATCGTCGGTGGTTAAAGTCGGCACTCGAGTCAAAATCATCCGTCTGGTCGACGGCGACCATGATATTGATTGCCGAATCGAAGGTATTGGCGCAATGAAACTTAAATCGGAATTTGTTAAAAAGGCCTGATATATAAGCTTGAGCTCATTAAGGAATTGATGAAGAGCGAACGCTTTGCGTTACTCGAATGCGCCCGTTTTTATAATGTGTTTGCGCTTCGCCACGGACCCGACAATGGCGAGCGCGAAACCAACGGCAACAAGCTGCGTGATGCCGGAAAATCCGTGTTTCAGGACATCAGAGACCGTTAACGTACCAACACCAGTAAACCACGAAGGCACGAAGAAAAATACCTGAAAACTTCGTGTTCTTCGTGCCTTCGTGGTGAATAACGCTGTTAGCCTGATTTAGATGATACCTTTACAGTCCCATCCGCTTGCAACCCGCTATATCAGCAAACTAAACGGTTCAACCGTTACCCTGTCACCTGCCTGCACGCCCTTGCACGCTTCCGGCAAGACGATGTAGCAGCCGCTTTGGCTCATGGAGCTAAGGATGTGCGAGCCTTGCTGACCCGCTGAAGCGACGAAGAACTCGCTGTTTTCATCTTGACTGAGGATGCCGCGCTGATATTCCTGCCGTCCGGGAGATTTTTTTAATGCCGAGGTACATGTCGCGGTAAACCTTAACGGTTTGACAGACGGTGCGCCGGAAAGCTGCCTTAGCGCGGGCGCTACAATCTGCTGAAAGGTCACGACGACGGCTACCGGATTGCCGGGCAACCCGAAAAAATGACACTGCCCTATTTTGCCGAAAGCCAGCGGTTTACCGGGTTTTATCGCAATTTTCCAGAAATTGACTTCGCCGCAGCTTTGCAGGATTTCTTTGACATAATCGGCTTCGCCGACCGAGGCGCCGCCGGTGGTTATGATCACATCATAGCTAAGGGACGCTTCGATAAAGCGGTCTTCAAGCAACTGCTTGTTGTCGGGGATGACGCCCAGATCAACAACGCTGTAGCCGGGATCCGACAACAATCCGCCCAGCATAGCGCGGTTGCTGTCGTAGATTTTACCCGGCTCCAGCGGTCGGCCTAATGAGGTCAGTTCGTCGCCGGTGGAAAAATGAGCGATTTTCAACTGACGCTTAACGGTAACTTCATCAATACCGGCTGAGGCCAGTAAACCCAGATCAACCGCCGTCAGCTTTTTAGGCTGGGCTATTAAGCACTCGCCTTGTTTAACGTCTTCGCCGATTTTCCTGACATTTTGTAGCGCTCGTGTGTCAGCCGGAAAATGCACGGTTTGTTCCTGAACCTGCACATGTTCCTGCATGATCACTGAATCGGCTTGCTCCGGCACCACCGCGCCGGTAAAAATCCTGACGCATTGACCGGCTTGCAACCGTCCCTGAAATGGCCGCCCGGCCCAGGAGGTCCCGGCCAAAGCTAACGTAAACGCTTGCCCGTCAGCCATGTCTCGACTTGCAAAAGCATAGCCATCCATAGCCGCATTCCGGTCATGAGGAATGTTGATCGGTGAATAAACCGATTCTGCCAGCACCCGTCCCAAGGCGTTTTTTAACGCCGCTTTTTCTGTGCCGTTTACAGGGTTTACGGCCGTCTTGATTCTGCCCAACGCGTCGTCAATAGACAATAACGGCCTGGATTCCTGGCTGCATGCATCAATCATGGCTTTTCATAACATGGTTTTGGATAAAGGCGGCAATCATTTCAGGCCGGTTAAGTTCAAGTTGCGCTAAATAATCCGGCGTTTCCAGTGCGGCATCTGTCGCTATCGCGATGATGTCCGGGTCGTTTGGGTAAAGCAAGGGTTTTTCGAGCGAGGGTCGATGCAATTCAATTTTAGGAAACTGTTCCGCCCTAAAGCCTTCAACCAGGATCAGGTCCAGTTCGGATTGATCGAATTGCTTTAACTGCTCATCCAGGCGGGGTTCTTTTTCCGGGGAGAATTCGGTAATGATCGCGCGTCGGTACCGGGATACCAGCATGACGGACGAGGCACCGGCTTCCCTCAGACGAAAGCTGTCTTTTCCGGGCTGATCAATCTCAAAATCATGATGACTATGTTTGATCAGGCCGATGCGCAAGCCGCTTTGTTTTAAAATCGGGATCAATTCGGTCAGTAACGTAGTTTTGCCGGTTCCGCTTGCGGCAACAAAACCTAAAATCGGAATTCGAGCATTCTGCATATCAACCAAATTATTAGATTGTTATCATAAGATGTCATATTCTAAGGTATTATTTATCCAAATACTATGCCTACATGGCTGTGGCTGCCGTTGGGGTCTTGCGATATTTCCACCCTCCATGGCGATCAAATCCAGGCAAGGGATGCAGGGGAGTAGAGAGTAATGCGGGAGCAATTGCCAAGGAGCGGAAGCCTTGTGAACGATCTTAAGCAGATCATTATTTCAGGAGTAAACCTTGATTCGAATTTATCTGATTTTGTTATTTATCATCGCATTTTTTGGGATACGTAAGTTTTTAAAAACCTCGCCGACCGTATTGGCCCGTTATAGCAAGGTCTTATTTCTATTCGTTACCGGACTGATCGTGCTTTATTTGACCGCAACCGGACGCTTAAACGGTTTTTTTGCGTTGGCGGGGGTGGTTATCGCCTTCTTATTCCGCTTAATGCCGGTATTGTTACGTTATTCGCCCTATTTACAGCGGCTATGGTCAGACTTCAACGCTGCAAAACAGAACACCTCGCAACGGCAAAATAAAGCCAGCGCCAAAGGCGACATGTCGGTTGAAGAGGCTTATGAAGTATTGGGTTTAAAAATGGGCGCATCGGACTCTGAAATTATTGCCGCGCATCGCAAATTGATGCAAAAAATGCATCCCGATCGTGGTGGATCGGATTATTTGGCCGCAAAAATAAATCTGGCTAAAAAGCTTTTGTTAAAAAAATAACCCGCTATGACATCCACTACTTCAAAGCTTATTTTCCTTGCCATGCTGTCGGCTTTATTGAATGGCTGTGCCCCTGTCAGCCCAAACTATGCCCCTGTCAGCACAAATTATCCTGATGTTGCTAAAGACGAGACAAAATATCATCAGGTAAGAAAAGGCGACACCTTGTATGCAATAAGCTTGATTTATGACCTGGATTATCGGCAATTAGCGCAATGGAACCGGATTGCGCCACCTTATACGATAGAAATAGGTCAAAAAATAAGGCTCTCCGACCCGAATTTGGGAAACAACACGCCCATCCACGACCACACGGATGCGGGCACACCAACAAAGACAAAGCAAAACCTCGTAACTGCCACTGCAACAAATAGAATCAGCTCACAGAAAAAAACCGCTATTTCATTAAATAATAAGCCCAATCCAACTTACAAACCGTCCTATAAGATCCAGCCTTTTAATAACATCACTGAAAAAAACGGAAGTAGTCCACAAAAAAAACCAATTATTTCAATTGATAATGGAAACATGTTAAAGTTAAACTTTCAATGGCCGGTAAGGGGAAAAGTCTTAAAATCTTTTTCTCAAGCCGATAACAAAGGTATCGATATAGCCGGCGAAATGGGGCAGGACGTAAGTGCGGCGGAAGCGGGTAAAGTTGTGTATAGCGGACAAGGCCTGATTGGCTACGGTAATTTGCTGATTATCAAGCACAACGATTTGTATTTAAGTGCTTATGCAAATAATAGCCGACTGCTCGTTGCCGAAGGATACACCGTAGAAAAAGGTGAGGTTATTGCAAAAGTTGGGCAAGCAGGATCAAACAAAACATCGCTGCATTTTGAAATAAGAAAAAACGGCAAACCGGTGAATCCACTTAATTTTTTACCGGAAAAATAATAAAACCATTTCGACTTAGGTCGAACAATGTAGAGGTTATCATGAAAGCAGAATTGGTTGAGCTATTAGACGATGATGTTTGTGTATTATTTGATGACGATTTGTCTTTCGACGATGAACTCCAGACATCAGCTATCAGCGAAGTATTCGACGGCATGAATGCAGGAAGCAGAGCAATGCATGGAGCACAAGCCGACGATATTGATGAGATAATTACCATTGAATCGCGGCAAGACAAAAGCATGGATGCGACGCGGGTTTATTTAAATGAGCTGTCCCGCTCGCAATTACTGACCGCGGACCAGGAAAAAATCTACGGTTCCAGGGCCTTACTGGGCGATGAGGCTGCCCGTAAAATCATGATCGAAAGTAATTTACGCCTGGTCGTTAAAATTTCCCGCCGTTACCTGAATAGAGGCTTGCCGTTACTTGACTTGATTGAGGAAGGCAATCTTGGCTTGATGCACGCAGTTGAAAAATTCGATCCTGAAAGAGGTTTTAGATTTTCAACCTATGCAACTTGGTGGATCAGGCAAACTATCGAGCGAGCCATTATGAATCAGACGCGAACCATTCGTTTGCCGATTCATATCGTGAAAGAAATGAATACTTATCTTAAAGCCCAACGCCATTTGTCGCAATTACTCGAGCATGAACCCAATGCCGAAGATATAGCGGAGCATCTGGATATACCGGTCAATAAAGTTGAAAAGATGCTCAAACTCAATGAGCGGGTTACATCCATCGATATGCCAGGCGGCAAGGATTTCGACAAGCCGTTAGTCGAGTCCATTTCCGATGGCGAGAGCTTGTCGCCCGCTGAAAAAATACAAGAAGATGGCATTAAACACAATATTGCCAAATGGGTATTCCAACTTTCCGAAAAACAGCGCGAAGTCATTTGCCGTCGCTATGGACTTTGCGGCTATGAAGGCTCAACCCTTGAGCAAGTCGCTCAAGAGCTGGGCGTAACCCGGGAACGGGTCAGACAGATTCAAATGGATGCCTTAAAAAGAATGAAGGAAATTCTGGAATTTAACGGCTATTCTTTTGAAGCCATTTTTAATTGATTTTAAGGACTTTTCACCACGAAGACACGAAGAACACGAAGAACACGAAGTTTTATCTTGGCTTTTCTTCGTGTTCTTCGTGTCTTCGTGGTGAATCCGCCTCACTATGAAATTACGCTATCCGGTACACATTAAACGCATTTTGCAGCGGCCAGTCCCTGTAGTTAAAAACCTGCCCCTGTTCCCGAACTGTACCGCAAGCACTGAGCGACACTTCGGCAATGACCCATTGCACGGCATTGAGCTTGCCCTCTGCTAGAATGCCGTTATCAGGAAAACCGCGGTCCACAGGCGTATAGATAGCCGCCGCGCCGATATTGACATCCACGGCTTCAGACCACGGCGCATCGCCTACCAGTGTGGATTGAGCGACATAGCACTGGTTTTCCAAGGCTCTTGCCTGACAGCCTATTTTAACGCGATGATAACCGGCAAGCGTATCGGTGCAACTGGGCACTAAAATCAGGTTCGCTCCGGCTTCGACCTGCTTTCTGGCCAGCATCGGAAATTCGCTGTCATAGCAAACGTTGATCGCGATTCTTCCGTATTCGGTATCGAAATACCTTAATTCCTCACCTTTCTGAATCAGCCATTGCTCGTTTTCAAAACGGGTCATCATCAGTTTATCCTGATAATCAATCTGGCCGTCCGGCATAAACAGGTAAGCCCGGTTTCGATAAGTGCCGGAATCCGTTTTTACCGGAAACGTACCCGATTGGATGATGCATTGGTATTTTTTAGCCAAGCTCCGGAACAAGTCCAGATAATCATCAAGCAATGACTGCATGGCGGCCAGCTGCCGGCTTAACGATGAATAAACGGCCTCGCCGAATAGAGAGGCCAGCTCCATACTGGCATACTCGGGAAAAAGCAGAATTTTCGCATCCTGTTCAGCCGCTTCAACAACCCAGCGTTCAACTTTGCTTTGATACGAAGACCAGTTTTCCAGAAAACTGATGTCGTATTGGGCGGTCGCAATTTTAACGTTCATGTTTCAGCCAAAAGGTCATGGGTTTAGGCGTTTCATTAATATCATCCAGATCTTTCCAGATATAGGTTGTGTTAAGCTCAGGATGTTTGACGTAGCCACGTTTGTTCCAGAATTGATCCAACGGCACATAATCGGCCGGTCGTCTGGGATGATCTACAGGCCGTTCTACACAACAAAAACAAATATACTTGAAGCCGCCCAAATCTTTCGCGTGAGCTTCCCTCTCCTCAAAAAAGCGCACGCCGATACCCAGGCCGCGATAATTCTTGTCCAGCACCGATTCACTGCAATAAAACACCTCGTCAAGATTGTAACCCTGGTCGAGAAACGGCTTTTTCAGTTCATCGGTTTCATATTTCATCGGGATGGCTGTCGATGCCCCGACCACTTTATCGCCATCAAAAGCGATGACAATAACGCTTTCGGGGCAATTAATATAAGTCTGTAAATATTTTTTTTCATAATCGACATCCCCGTCATACAAATACGGGAAGTCGCGAAACACTTCAATTCTGAGCCGCGCCAGTTCCGGGATAAATTGTTCCAGAGCCGGACCGCTCCATCTTTCAATACGAATATCTTTAGCCATAAGATTACAAAAGCAAAAAGAATCGCATTTTAGCTGAACTGCTCATGGTTTGCGTAGGTTAAGCGGTAAAAAATCGATTTCCGCCAGCCTTCTCAACACCGCGGCCCGTATTCAAAAAGTGGTAATTATGAGATGATGAGCGATGAAAAGCGGGGAGTAGAAAATAGTGAGTGGAGAGTGAAAATCACACAGCCACCACTCGCCACTCGCCACTCACGACTCACAACCCCTACTTACTTTTATTTATGAAAATTGCTTCATTCGCTTTATTGGTTGTTTTGCTCAACGGCTTGCTGAGCTGGTCAATCAACTTACCCCAAGATGTAGGGCCGGACGTCCCATCAGGAAAACTCAACAGCCTATCATTCGCGCCGTTTCGGGAAGGCCAAGGACCCTTGGATGAAAAATTTCCGACGCCCGAACAAATTGACGCTGACTTGCGTTTGATGGGTGAAACAACCCACTCTATCCGCACCTATGCCAGTGCGGAAGGCAGTATGCAGATCATTCCATCGTTAGCGCAAAAGCATGGTTTGAAGATGATTCAAGGCGCTTGGCTGGGCAATATTAAAGAAGACAATCAAGCGGAAATCGCCGAAGTCATCCGTTCCGCCAACGCAAACCCCGATGTAGTCAAGCGGGTTATCGTCGGCAACGAAGTATTGTTGCGCGGCGACCTGAAACCGGAAAAGCTGATTGAATACATACGGGAAGTAAAGCGGTCGGTTAAACAACCGGTTTCTTATGCGGATGTATGGTCCATGTACATGAAATACCCGGAATTAATCAAGGAAGTGGATTTTATTACCATCCACATTCTGCCTTACTGGGAAGACGAACCTATCACCGTAGACCAGGCACCGGCGCATATCGAACGTATTTTCAAGCAGGTTCAGCAGGAGGCCGACACCATTGCTCCCGGCAAACCCATACTGATCGGCGAATCGGGATGGCCGGGCGAAGGCCGTCAACGCGGCTGGTCGGTGCCGAGCGTGGTCAACGAAGCGAAATTCATCCGCGCATTAATTAAAGTCGCCACTAAAAACGGCTTCGATTACAACATTGTCGAAGCCTTTAACCAATCATGGAAAAGCGAACTTGAAGGCGTGGTTGGCGCTAACTGGGGGCTTTTTTCGGTTGATCGTAAAGAGGTTTTCCCTTTAACCGGCAAGGTCTACGAAAATCCTGATTGGCTTAACGGCGTTATCGCGTCAACGATACTGTTCCTGATCATCGTTGCCTTCGGCTGGAAATCGTTAAAAGCTTTATCCACAATGCGTCTAGCGTTTTTCTTGGCCTTCTCGCAACTGCTGTCTTTTTTGCTGCCCAACATGCACGAAAACCTGTGGTACACCAGTTATAGCGACTGGCAGCGTTTTCAGACCCTGTTAATCGTGGGCTTAAACGCCATCTTGGCCGGATTGATATTGCAGCGCGGCTACGGCCTGTTAGCCAACAAGGCCGCCAACCCAAAATTCGGCGCCTGGATATACACTCTCTGCATGCTGTTTGCCGGCTATGCCGTTTATAAAACCTTCGGCCTGGCAATAAATGGGCGTTATATCAGTTTCCCCACGGTAGCCGTTTACATCCCTGTTATAGGTATCTTCGGCTTAATGCTCATCAGCTATATGACTGAACGTCCGTGGTCGCTAAAGGTCATTGAGATTAACCGATTGGCTGGACACCTTAAGGCCAAGGCCGATCAGGATAAGATAATGGGCTACGCCTTGCTGGCCGTAGGCTTGACTCTTATTATCTGGGAAACCAAAGCCTTCCTGATAAGCCGCGACTTTATCCTTGCTTATCCTAATGTCGGCGAGAGACTTGGCATCGCTTTTGTTTTTTCCGTAACCAATTGTCAACTGATGGTATGGCTAGTGTGCCTTGCCATTCTTGCGTTACCGCTTCTGGTTAGCGGCAATAAAACCGGTAAACAACTGCACAGATAAGAAGCAATCCCCCCACGAGCAGCAATGCATGGAGCATGCGTAGCGCGGTGTGCCGATTATTTCTCGGCACACCGTCTTATCGCCGATCGCCTAGCCCATGACTATTTTTTAACATCAGTTTTGCGTCGGCAATACACGATTTTCCAATCTTATTTATTAAAAAAAGACTATACCTATACTTTTTGAAATAACCTGAAGTAAACTAGGGAAAATATAAAAATTCCAGCCTGCCAGAAGATTAGGGAAAATATGCGCAACATTAAATTATTTGAATCCATTGATCACCGTTTTATTTTACTCAACGAGAGTGAACCGGGCGAAGAGGACGGCATACGTTCCAACCAGTACCTCATCACACACCATAATGACGGCGTGTTACTTGATCCAGGCGGTTTTGGGGTCATGCCTCGGGTACTGGCGGAAATGTTGCGCTACGTAGGGCCGGAGCAAATTAAAGCCATTTTTCTGTCTCATCAAGACCCTGATATAGTCGGCGGTCTGTCAACCTGGCTGGAACTGTGTCACTCGCCCGTCTATGTTTCCAGCATCTGGATACGCTTTTTGCCCCATTACGGTTTAAAAGACATGACGCGATTTATCGGGGTGCCCAACGAAGGCAAGGATTGCGAGCCGGCACCGGGTTTTAAACTAAAAATCGTACCCGCGCATTTTCTGCATTCCGAAGGCCAGATTAATGTCTATGACCCGATTTCTAAAATCCTGTTCACCGGCGACATCGGTGCGGCAATGCTACCCGTAGATAAAAACGAAGCATTTGTAGATGATTTTGCCGCTCACATCCCCTATATCAAGGGCTTTCACCGCCGCTATATGTGCTCTAACAAAGCGATACGCTGTTGGTTGGACACCATTGCCGACCTGGATATTGCGATGATCGCCCCGCAACACGGCCCGATTTACCGGGGCGCTGCGGTGCAGGATTTTCTAGACTGGCTCAAAGACCTGCAATGCGGCGTTGATATCATGCAACCTGGCGGGCACTTTCCGCCTGAGGACTGATTATGAGTTATCTATCGCAGCCCACTCATCTGGAAGCCTTGCGCTTGAGAATTATCAGCCAGATTGCCGAAATCCTGGAAAATCAAACTCACACCCAACGTTATGCAATAGGTTTATCCGAACTTAACCATAACATGCATCAAGAGATTGTCAGTAAATTAGTAGCGGCCATGGCGACTATGGCTACCGACGACTCTGCCGCCATGATTGCCATGATCCCAACGATTTCACAGGTCATTGATACCTGCTCCCGGCTGGATCAAAGTCTTGACTTATTATTCCGGCAACGCAGTCAGCAGTGGGCATCGAGCGATCAGCACATCCAGAACCTGATGATCGAGTTTAATCAAACCTTGCTTGAGCTGTCTTCCGTCTTGATTGAAAAAGACTTACTGGAACGACAAAGCCGGGTATTGGAACGGATCATCCTGTCGCACGAACACATCTCGCAATGGAAAGAGTTTGTACAGGAAATTCTGGCGGATTTTTACGCCATTTTCCCGTTTAACTTTTTTTACATCGCCTTTGCAGAAGCGAATGGCTTATCCCTCTATTTGTATTACCTGGGCCAGTGCTCGGACGAGGTACGCGCACAGGCGCGCGGCTTACTGAGTCAACAGATGCTTCAAAGTATCGGCTTGCCCGCCGATTCGGCACTGGATATTGAAGAATTCAATATCCAGTGTGGAGCCGAAATCAAAACCAAAACAGATCTCAATATTCGCATGATCAGTGTGCCCGTACCTGATCATTCACCCAATTTGGCAGGCTTACTGGGGGTCGCTTACGCCGCTGAAAACAACCTATCCGCGCAAGAAGCCAGCGTCATCCGCGCGATACTTGCGGTCATGGTGATGGTGGTGGGGTCCAGCAAGGTGTTATCGCGTACGCTGTTGGAACTTGAATACTACGCAGTGCATGATCCCCTTACCGGGTTGCACAACCGCCGCCAGTTTAATGACATATTGCACTACGAAATCGGTCGTTCCGAGCGCCATAAACATGAGTTTAGTGTCTTGATGCTCGATCTGGACGACTTCAAGGACATTAACGACTCCTACGGGCACCCCACCGGCGATACCGCGCTGTGCGCAATCGCCGACGCCCTGCTTGAGCATACTCGCAATGGCGATTTGTGCGCCCGCATTGGCGGGGATGAGTTCGCCATTATCCTGACTGAAACAGGCTCCGAAGGCGCGCGGGTAGTCGCCGAAAATGTAAGCCGTGCGCTACGGGAAATGGCTATAACATCGTCACAAGGCAACCGTTTTCATTTAACCGTCTCCATCGGCGTGAGCAGCTATCCCATTGATGGGCAAACCATAGATACCCTGTTGGAGGGGGTCGATGCCGCCATGTACAAAGCCAAGGACATGGGTAAAGATAGCGTCTGTACCTTTGACGCAACGGAAACACGCGTCAGTATTCGCGAAACGCGCGATAATGCGGAAAATCTGCGCGAAGCCTTAAAGGAAGGGCGTATCGTCCCCTATTATCAATCGATTGTTAACTGCCAATCCGGCGAATTATTTGCCTTTGAAACGCTGGCCCGGCTTAAATCCCCAACGGGAGAAACGACTTCGGCGGCGATGTTTATCGAAACCATTGACAAATATGGCCTGGCGCGTGAACTCGACCTCGCCATGATCAACAACTCTTTTGCCGCTAAACGCGCTTGCATGGATGCCAACCGCCCGGAGGCAAACGCGAAAATTTTTATCAATTTATCGGTGCAGGAAATTCAAGGCCGCGGCATTTTAGGTTATGCCGAAGAACTCTGCCAGAAACTGGAACTCCCCCCCGAAAGCATTGTCTTTGAATTACTGGAACGCGATGCGATTGGCGATATGACCAACATGCGCCGGTTCCTGACCAATTTGCGCCGCAAAGGCTTTGCCTTTGCCCTGGACGATTTCGGCACCGGCTATAATTCGTTTCATTATTTGCGTGAATTGCGTTTTGAATACGTCAAGATTGATGGGGCGTTCGTACGCAACATACTGACCTCCAAAGTGGATTACGCATTGGTGCATAACCTGTCCCGGTTATGCCAGGACATCGACATTCTCACCGTTGCCGAATTTGTCGAAAATCAGGATATTTGGGAGGCGCTCAAGGATATGGGTATCAATTACGCCCAAGGCTATCATATCGGCATGCCGCTGCCGGAGATGAAGCAAACCTTGAAAAGCAGATAGTGGAAAAGTAGTAAGTGGGGGGCGAATCGTGCCGCTACTCACTACTTTCCAATTTTTCTAGAGCGGCGATTGCCTCCGCCAAACCCTGTTTTGCCGCCTTGCGATACCAACCGGTCGCCTGCTTGTTGTTTTTTTCCATTCCCAAGCCATTTGCGTACATATCGCCCAACTTATATTGGGCGCGGGGATCGCCCTGTGCAGCCGCCTTGTTGTACCAGGAAAAAGCCAGGCTATTATCCTTCGCAGCCCCCTGCCCTGATGCGTACATCAGGGCCAGATTATATTGCGCTGTGACATCGCCTTGTTCTGCAGCTTTGTAAAACCAATCAACGGCCGTATTATAATTTTGCGCCACGCCTTTTCCGGTCGCATACATAAAGCCGAGTTTGGTTTGCGCCTCCCTATGCCCCTGTCCGGCGGCTTTGCCAAGCCAGCCGGCCGCCTGTTTATCATCCTCGGCGATACCCTTTCCCATCGCGTAGATCATGCCTGCTTGAAACTGCGCATCTACATTGCCCTGCTCAGCCAGCGGCAAATAAAGCGGCAACGCTTTGACCACTTGGCCCTGTTTAAGCAGTTGATTGGCTTTTTGCAGCCTGTCCGCGACATCTTGATTAACCGGTGCCGTCGTTGTTTGTAAGTCAACTACATACCAAATAGTTGCCGCCAATGCGATACCAACAACACCCTTGCCCCAAAGAGCCACGTTTATTTTGTTGAATAACCGGGTACTGCCAAGCCGCACCTTATTGCCGACCGAGCTGACCTTTTCCCTGAGTTTATTGATCGTTGCAAAGTAGGCGGGGGGATTTTTTGTGGCCGTTACCGGTGGAGCTCCATAGCTTTGGCTAATAATTGTCATTATCCGCTGCGCATCATCGGTCGCGCGTTTCCTTTCTTGCCGGTCTATCCATTGATCATGCTCGGCTCTTTTTCCGGAATCGGATAACACCGCATAAGCGCTATTGATACTTTTCATTATCCGTAGCGCTTCTTCATGCCCGCCGATATATTTATCGGGATGATATTTCTGGCAAAGTGCTTTATAAGCGGCCTTGATAACGCTTGCAGGTGCATTGCGCGACACATTTAAATTGTCGTAATGGGTTCTGATCTTAGCCATACAGCTTTCACTTAGGTGGGATATTGTGCCTGACGATTATCAACCAACAAGCTTGATTCCGCTTTTATCAATGGTGATTAATTGCTGCTTATACAGTGCGCCGATCGCCTGTTTAAATACTTTCTTACTCACTCCGAATGTTGCATAAATGGCTTCCGGAGGGCTTTTATCGTTTAGCATCAACTCGCCGTTATTGGCTTTCAGCTTGGCTATAATGCTGTCAGTGAGCGATACGACTTTGCCGTATCCCGGCTGATGCAGGCTGAGGTCGATTTTACGATCTTCCCGTATCTGCTTAATGTAGCCGTCCAGTTTCTGGCCTTTCCTGACCGGCTGATACAACTCGTTTTGATATAACATGCCCCAATGGCTATTGTTGATGATCGCTTTGATGCCCAAATCAGAGGCATCGGCGATGATCAGCGACACTTTTTGGCCGACTTCGAAATCGACCGATTCATCGCTGAGCACTTTATCAATCTTGGTGGTCGCGGCGATGCGATTTTTGTCGTCGAGAAACACTTTAACCAGGTAAGAGCGCCCTACTTCCATCTCATGGTATTGTTCACTGAACGGCACCAGCAAGTCTTTAGGCAGCCCCCAATCCAGAAACGCACCCACATAATTAAGCGACACGACCTTCAGCCAGGCAATATCACCCACCTCGGCTAACGGCTTTTTGGCGGTGGCGGCCAGATGGCCTTCCGAATCCACATAAACAAATACGTCCAGACTATCGCCGACCTTACAGTTGGCGGGCAGTTTTCTGTCCGCCAGCAGCACTTTTCCGGAGGTGCCGTCATCAAGGTAGACATCAGCGCCTTGTTGTTTAACTACATTCAGCTTATTTATTTTGCCGATATTTATCATAATTTATTGGATAGATTGGGGTTTAATGCATTGCCATCATTTTCAACAAAGCGTTTTTAACTCACCACGAAAACACGAAGGTCACGAAATTTTATATTTTTCTTCGTGTCCTTCGTGCCTTCGTGGTGAATCCTTTTAGCTTCGTTCGCGGTAAATCTTCAACATCAACTGGTAATCACAAACCTGACCGCATCCAGTCTTAGCTGCGCGGCCTGGATATTTTCATGCGCCAGCATGGTCATATCCTTTAACTGCTCGATTTCTTCAGTCCTGATGGTCGGGTTGACTTTTTTCAGTCTGACCAGGCGCTTGATCTCATTGCTTAGCGATTCCAGCATGGCTTGGGTCGCCTCATCGACTAACTGCTGCATATCGGTTTTGGCTTTTTGCTCGGCCACACTCAAGATATTGATGAGGTGCGGACGCTGGCTGTTCAAAAAGGCAATAATTTTATGTTTATCAAACTTGATGCCGACTTCAACCAAATCGCGATGATCAATGTCCGCGCTTACATCCTTTTGGTTTTGATCGATCAAGACCCGAATCGGGGTATGGGGCAGGAACCGTCCGATTTGCAATTCGGCAGGCGCGCTGCACTCGACAATAAACAAGCATTCCAGAAAAAAACTGCCCGGCTTTAAGATCGCTATGCTTGATTACGCTGATCGCGGCGTTGCCGGTCTCACTGGACAGCACCATATCCATCGACGCAGTGACCAGCGGATGTTCCCAGGTCATGAACTGCATGTCTTCCCGCGCCAGCGCAATCTGCCGGTTAACGGTCAGAGTCAAGCCGTCTTCAGTCAATCCGGGAAAATGCGAAACGCGTAAATGGTCGCTGGGACGGACAATAAAGCAATCGGGCGAATGAAACTCGGTATCCACGCCGTAGCATTCAAAGACGTCTTCCATATAAGGCCAAAGCACCCCTTCTTTCTCGTAGCCATTCAGCTGCTCGATAAGCTCATCGGCCAATTCCTTGCGACAGGAATTCAACTCCAGCAATTGATCGCGACCGTTATGCATTTGCGCTTCAAGTTCGACGCTGAGTGTTTGGGTCTGGGCGATAAGTGCATCAATATCGGCTGGGTTTTTACTATCCAAAACCGCCGCCAGCTCATTGTGCAACAAATCGGCAACCCGCTGGGCTGATGAACTGTTGCAGGCAAATGCATTCAGGCCTTCGTCATACCAACGGTACAACACGGCACACTCGGTATGCTCCAGATACGGCACATGAATCTGGATAATATGTTTCTGGCCGATACGATCAAGACGGCCTATGCGCTGTTGCAATAAATCGGGATTGGTCGGCAAATCCAGCAGTATCAAATGATGCACAAACTGAAAATTCCTGCCTTCACTGCCGATTTCGGAACAGATCAACAGCCGCGCCGCGCTGTCCGGGTCAGCAAAGTAAGCCGCCGCCCGGTCGCGCTCGATAATGCTCATGCCTTCATGAAACACCGCCGAAGCAATACCGGCGCGATTTTTCAGGGTTTGCTCCAGATCAATCGCGGTTTGCGCCTGTTTGCAAATCACCAGGGCTTTTTGACCAGCCAGCTGTTTAACCTTGTCCACCAGCCATGCGTAGCGCGGATCTTGTTGCAAATCATCGACATTAGCCGATCCGGTTAAGGCATATCCATAACGTTCCCGCTCGGGAAAACCCTGCACGGTTTGCCGCGAGTTTCTAAACAAAATCCGCCCGGTGCCATGATGATCCAGCAACACCTTAATCAAGGCATCGCGTGCCGCTGCCGATTGTTCAGGATCATTCAGATTTTTCAGCAAGCCGTCAACATTGTCATCTTTGAGCAGCACGGTTAAATGTTGCTGCGCGGCTTCATTCAACGCTTCCTCTGCCAGCAACAACTTGGCCGCATTCGCCACCGGCTCGAACAAGCGCTCTTCTTCCACAAAAGCCGCGAAGCTGTAAAACCGGTCGGGATCGAGCAATCTTAACCGTGCAAAATGACTTTCCTTGCCCAATTGCTCCGGCGTAGCTGTCAACAATATCAGGCTGGGGGAAATCCGGCCGAGTTGTTCGACAAACAGGTAGTCGGGACTGGGCGCTTGTTCGCTCCATTCCAGATGGTGGGCTTCGTCGACAATCACCATATCCCAACCCGCCGCTATGGCCTGTTGTTGGCGGCGCGGGTAGTTGGAAAAGAAGCCCTGGCTGCATAGAATCAATTGCTCGGTTAAAAACGGATTATCGGCAACGTCATCATCCGGTTCCGCTTCAGCGAGCATGTCGTCTTCAGCATAGGTATCGAGACAACGCGCCTCGTCAAAAATGCTAAAACGCAGATTAAAGCGTCGGAGCATTTCCACCAGCCATTGATGCAACAACGTTTCCGGCACGATAATCAAGACCCGGCTGCTCAAGCCGTTAATCAGCCGATGGTGCAAAATCAAACCGGCTTCGATGGTTTTACCCAGACCCACTTCATCGGCCAACATGATGCGTGGCGCAGACCGGTTAGCCGATTCATGCGCAATAAACAACTGGTGAGGAATAAGCGAGGCGCGGCCGCCCAGCAAGCCTTTAACCGGCGATTGCTGATGTTGTTGCAATCTGCGCCAGGTTTCATAACGCAGCAAAAACCAGGCAGTAGGGTCGACTTGCCCGATAAACAACCGATCCTGGGGCTTGTTAAATTGAATATGATGATTCAGTTCTACCTCATCCAGCTGAACTTCCTGTCCATCCTCATCCTTACCTAGATAGGTAATCAAGCCATCCTGCTCAGTTAAACCGGTGACGATCACTTTGTACTCAT
>Ga0160177_131599_pt1 | contig 16011 bp, 18 predicted proteins | sample met4stb_FD_108563 | JGI IMG/M metagenome (GOLD analysis project Ga0160177, IMG submission 108563) | Synthetic bacterial communities of pure cultures from sediment of Lake Washington, USA, under low oxygen conditions - MT... | ecosystem: Engineered > Modeled > Simulated communities (microbial... >...
CTGCATGCAGGTAAAGCATAGGAGCAAGAGAAGGTAAGTCAGAACGGATCTAATTTCTATCTTAATTTAAGTGGAGGATATGACGATGTCTATTGGTGAATTTTGCAATCGCGAAGTAGTGTTCGCGACCAGAGAAATGAGTCTGCCGGAAGCGGCGCAATTGATGCGCGAATACCATGTCGGCGATCTGGTGGTCGTCGATGAGATTGACGGTAAGCGCATGCCGGTCGGTATTGTTACGGATCGCGATATGGTTTCGAGGTTATCGCTAAATCCCTGGATATCGATGAGTTTAGCGTGGGAGACATCATGGGGCCGCAACTTGTCAGTGTGCAGGAAAAAGACGGTGTATTTGAAACGATTCGATTGATGCGCACCAAAGGCGTCCGCCGCATCCCCGTGGTTAATCAGGAAGGAGGGCTTGTAGGCATTATGTCGGCAGACGATATTCTGGATCTTCTGGCCGAGGAGATGACCGAATTAGCCAAGGTCGCTCCGCGCGAGCGGGAGCGAGAGGCTAAAACAAAAAGCTTATTAACGTAGGGCGAGTATCGTTCTCACGCTGGAGTGGGGAGTAATGAAATTGTGGCTAAAAAAAAACCTTCATCGCTTATCAACGATGAAGGTCAACCCCTGTAAATAGCTATGTTTTGATCGTATCAACTACAGGTATCAATATTCAGTTTCCGATATTTTTTGAGTTGGCCTTAATTCCGTAAATTGAATAAACAACGATGATGATTAAATACACGCTAAGCGCGGTGATAAATTCACTGGGTTTCTCTGCTGAAGCTTGAGGAATCGTATGGCTGTTAACGATATGGGCAGCTAAAGGAGCGACCGGTGAATTTTCCTGATTCAGCGCTATTTTGTCCGGTATAGTCATCTTCGGTTCTTCCTGAACTTCAACAGCGAAAACATTAAACGACAAGGTTAATACGGCCAGGTAAGTTAAGATGCTTTTCATGTTCATTGTTGCACGCTCGTGAAAAATAAAGTTGACTGAAAAAAGATAGCGATACGAAACTATTATCAGTTTATTTCACTATGAAGACAACGTTTTTTTATGGGCGTTTATGTCGAATGGGATGAGGATGAGTTTTATCCATCCAAGTTGATATTGATGCGCTCGCTGCATTCAGCGCATCTTACAAATTCTCCGCATTTAGCAGAATGACTTCAATCTCTTCGGTAATTTCTTCCTGGCGATAAATCTGGGATTTTCTTTGCAGCTTTACGGTTTCATCATCCAGATGGTTCACCGCGCCTTCCAGATGTTGCAGGCGGCTGTGATTTTCGGCCATCAGCGAGATATAAAAAATTTCATGCAGCACGGCAAATAAGTAATGATCGAGCAAGTCTGCAAAAAACTCGCCGGGTTCCAGATTGAGTACCGGCGGGGTGCCATAATGAAAGGTTCTCTCATTTGGCTGATTAAACGGGGGAAACACCTGTTGCTGGCTGATCTGATTGGATGCGTTATCGTGATAAACGACGGTCAGCTGTAATGTAGCGGTAGATTTGCCGTGCAATGCGCTGATGGTGTCAATCAGGCGATTAATGATCGTAGGCACTTCTTCGGCGACATTGGCGCCTTCGAGCGTCGCGACGACTTCGGTGGCAATGTCCTCCTGCCGGTTACAAAGTCGGCTGCCGATCGCAATAACGCCGGTATACGCTTTAGCGGCGACGGCATTAATCAGGCTTTCGTTAAAATCGCCGCAAAAACCGCGTTCCGCGCCCAGCAAAATACAGAGTTGCGCGGCGTTGTTATCAGCCGCCAGGCCGGGATAAAAATCCAGAAAATCCAGCGCCGCGCGTTCGATATTAGCCACGGCTTGCCCCTGCATGGTTTTAAAACGCAGCAGTTTGTGGATTTCGATGAAAGCCAGGTTTTTCATCGAATTTAAAATGCTGCGTATCTCTTTTAACTGGGTGATATGCAGTTGCAGTTCGCGGCTTAAGCTCATGACGGTGGTGCCGGGTTGACGTTAATCCATTCGCCGAGCGCTTGTCGCCACTGCTCCTGGCTGCTTTCCAGCGTCAGTGTCGCGGCTTTAATACCCTGCTCAATGCGAACCAGAATCTCGGCAATGTCTTCAGGATCCGTCTGGTTAAACAGCCCTGCATTAAACGCGGTCAGCCAGGCCAGTTGAAAAAGGTTGCTGTGCGGAACCAGTCGATCCTGTTTTAGTATTTCCCGCAGCAGCCGACCCCGTTTGATTCGCGCTTCCATTGACGCTTCCAGACGCTGACCGAAACGGGTGAAGGCTTCCAGCTCCAGAAATTGCAGGTAATCCAGTTTCATTTGCCCCGCTTGATCGCGGATGCTGATGTCCTGTGCATTGCCGCCTATCCGCGATACCGAACGGGTGATGTCGATGGCCGGGCGAAATCCCGATACGAACAGGTCGTTATCCAGATAGATTTGCCCGTCGGTAATGGAAATCAGGTTGGTCGGAATGTAGGCGGCAATTTCGCCCTGCTTGGTTTCGATGATCGGCAAGGCGGTCATGCTGCCGCCGCCGTTTTCGGCATTCAGGCAGGTCGAACGCTCCAGCAGCCGGGAATGGACGAAGAAAATGTCGCCCGGATAGGCTTCGCGGCCGGGCGGCCTTCGCAGCAACAAAGACAGTTCCCGATAGGTTCGGGCATGGGTAGACAAGTCATCGTAAATGATCAGGGTATCCCGGCCTTGCGCCATCCAGTATTCGGCCAGCGCACAACCGGCAAACGGGGCGATATATTGCAAACCGGGCAGGGCGCTGGCTTCGGCAACCACGCACACCGTGTAGTCCAGCGCGCCGTGCTGCTTCAAGGTTTCCAGGGTGCTGACCACGGCAGAGCGCTTCTGGCCGATCAGCACGTAGATGCACAACACATTTTTGCCTTTTTGATTAATAACGGTGTCGATGGCAATTGAAGTCCTGCCCAGACCTTCATCGCCGACGATCAATTGCCGTTGTCCTTTGCCGATAGGAATCAGGGTGTCGATGATTTTTATGCCGGTGTACAGCGGCTTATGGACAAAATCACGGGCGATAATAGCGGGCGAGCCTTTTTCCATGTTTTCGCGCCCTGCATGGGGTGGTGAAGCGAGTCCGTCCAGCGGCGTTCCCAGCGGATCGATAACCCGGCCCAAAAATTCGTTGCCGACCGGTATGCTGAGCGAGTGCTTGGACAGATGAACCGTGGTGCCTGCGGTCAGGGCTTCGGTTTCATACAGTAAAATCGCGCCGATCCGGTCGCGGTTAAGGTCGAAGACCATACCCCGGCTGCCGTCGGCAAAAACCAGGATGTCCTCGATAGCCGCGGACGGCAAGCCCTTGATCCAGCTGATGCCGTCGCCGATGGAGACCACCGTGCCTTGTTCGATAATACGCAGCCCCGGCTGATAGGTAGCCAGCCACGCGGCCTGTTTGTCCAGCAGGCTGTCCATTGGCGCCGGAGCGGCATCGGCTGCGTTCTCACGCTGGAGCGTGGGAACGATGAGCGCTGTATCATTCCGGTTCATTGGCAATCTCGGCAAAACCGGTCAGTTCGTGTTGCAGGTTGGCGTTTATCACCCAAGCGCCGATGTCCATGCGCAGACCGGCGATCAACGCTTTATCCTGATGATATTGAAAATTGATTTGGCTGTTGATTAACGCATCCAGCTTTTGTTCCAGTTGTTGGCGCATTTCAATGGGTAGCGGATAGGCGCTGGTTATTTTGACAGGCACCGACTTTTTAGTGCCGAATATGGTCAGGCATAGCTTACAGGCTTCCGGTAAGGTTGTTAGATTGTCTATCAGCAGGGTAAATAAGCGGGCTTCCAGCTCGGAACCGGCGGACTGCTGCAACAGCATTCCGGCAAATTTGGCGCCGTTTCGCAAGGCCTGTTTTTCCGCTTGTTGTTGTAACTCGTGTCGCTGTTTCGACAGTAACACGTTGGCTTTTTGCCGCTCTTGCTCAAGATCGGCATTCAGCTTGTCCAGGTGGGCTTTTCTTTCGGCTTCGAGTTGCCGGTGCAGGGCGGCGATAGCGGCCTGTTTTTCTTGCTCCCATAGCTTTTGCCGATTTTCATAACGGCTGCATTGTTGTTCCGCCTGCTGTTGCAGGTTTTTTGCGTCGCTAAGCGATTGGTCGATAAACTGCTTACGCTTGGAAATCACTTCCAGCAAGGGCTTGTAAAAAAGCCGCTGCAAAATCCAGATCAGAATCAGGAAATTGATGATTTCAAGAACAAAGGTGGATAGGTTGAATTCCATATGCTTTATTGCCGGTTTAGGTGTTGACTCAGCAGTTGAAAAAATGGAACGCAGATGACGCTGATAATTATGATATATAGGATTTTTATCGAATTATCCGCGTTTATCATATTGATCTGCGTCATCTGCGTTCCATTGTGTTTTGTGGCTGAGTAGTTACAGTGTGTCTCGGCAACTTGCTCCTGCGTTGCTCTATCTCCTGCGTAATCCACATGGATGTGGTGAATGCAGATATTGCAGGAGCAAATATCTGTCCATGCAGCCTTCGTGGTGAATTCTTTTCCAATCATTTAAGAACGTATTCAAGCAACGGATTTCGAAACAGCACAATCAAAATAATTACCAGACAATAGATAGCCAGTGATTCGATCATCGCCAGGCCTATAAACAAGGTGCGCATAATCGACTGTTCCGATTCCGGTTGCCGCGATAAGGCTTCCAATGCGCTGCCGATGGCCTTGCCCATGGCCAGGGCCGGGAGCATCACCCCCAGCGCGATGCCGATAATAGCGGCGACGCTGGAGCCAAGGACGATTAAGGCAATGTCAGACATAAGTTACTCCGGTGGATTAAGTTGTTGGGATTGTATGGCTCCGGCCACATAGATCAGCGCCAGCATGCCGAAGATATAGGCCTGTACCAGCGCTTCAATGATATGCAGCATTAAAATCGGGATCGGCGCGAGAAATCCTGCCACCAGCAATATTAGCACTGCCGCCATTTCCAGGCTCATCATGTTGCCGAATAAACGGATAGCCAGCGCCAGTGTGCGGGTAAATTCGCTGATAATGTGAAAAGGCAGCAAAACCGGACTGGGGCTCAGGTAGTGGCGCAGGTAGTTTTTCAAGCCTTGGGTTTTTATGCCAAACCAATGCACTGATAAGAACACCAGTACCGCCAGTGCCGAAGTCACTGAAAGGTCACGGGTCGGCGAATGCAAACCCGGTATTAAACCGACCAGATTGGCAATGATCAGAAACAGCCAAAGGGACGCAATAAAAGGCATGATTTGTCGCCCGTGTTCCGGTGCGACGGCGGCAATGGCCTCGTCGATAGCCACCACAATGCCTTCAACGGTGGTCTGCAACTTACCGGGCAGCCTGTCCAGATGTCGGGTTGAAAGCCAGGCTATTGCGGTAATGACCAGCATGATTCCCCACGTGGTGATGATCGAGATACCTATATCAACCGGGCCGAGAGCAAAAGTAAATTCGTTTTCCATGATCCAGCCTAATCTTTAATCAGAAAATACACATTAAAAATCCCAATCACCAACCCGGCAAGCAATAAACTGAGTGTCCAATGCGTCGAATATCCCTCCACCATGTCGTCCAACCAGTGTCCTAAATAAACGCCGCCGATAATAGGCAATATCATGACCAGGCCCAGTGTGCCGATTGATGGCAGATTCGGTCGAGGTTCATGGCCCGCTTTTTTGATGCGTTTGACCTGGCGCTCAACCTTGTTTTTGAGTTGTTGTCGATTATTCATGACTGCCAGCTGGTTTTGCGTTTAAGCATCAACATGCGTTTTAACATGGCCTGTTCCATTCTGTGCAGACTTTCTCGGGTTGCATGCAGATTTTCTTCCTCGGCTATCAACTGCTGTTCCAATAAGGCACTGATCCGTTCGAAGTCGGTGTCGATCAGGAAATGCCGGGTGCTGATCGTCAATTCATTGTTGTTGAAATAGGCAACCGCTCCCGGCAGCGCCAGATATTGCCAATCTTCTGTCGCCAGACGAAAACGCGCCAGACCGAAAACCAGCGTAGTCATAAACCGCGCATGATGGGCTTGGATGCCGAAGCTGCCCGAAGCGTCCTCGCCGACAAAAGAGGTGACACCGGCGATGCGCTGTTCATGGCTGGCGTCAAACAGGTTCAGTACGAATGGGTTCATTAATAAGAAAGCATTTGCACCACGAAGAATTTTAATTGCTTGCTTGTCATTAAAGTCCCTGCATCGATCCGCGCATATAGCATTGCTCTTCGGATAGCTCATCATAGCGCCCGGCCAAAAAGGCTTCGCAATCGGTCAAGGTTTGCGCCAGCGGCACTGAAACTCCGGTTTGCTTGGTATGCTCGGCCAAAACCGAAAACGGCTGGGTCAAATAACGTTGCAACTTACGGGCGCGCATAACGATTTTCCGGTCAACCTCAGCCAATTCTTCCATGCCCAGCATCGCGATAATATCTTCCAGTTCATGATAACGCGCCAGATGTTCGCGCACTCCTTTGGCAACCGCATAATGGCGATCTCCCAAGGTATGTTTGTCCATCAGTTTACTGCTGGAGCGCAACGGATCGACGGCGGGGTAAATGCCTTTACTGGCTTGGTCTCGGGACAGGATAACCGTGGTATCCAGATGGCTGAGGATGGCGCTAACCGCAGGGTCGGTCATGTCATCGGCCGGAACGTAGACCGCCTGCACCGAGGTAATAGCGCCTTGCCGGGTCGAAAGGATACGATCCTGCAACTCGGCGACCTCTGTGGTCAAGGTCGGCTGGTAACCCACCGTAGCGGGCATGCGGCCCAGCAGGCTGGAGATTTCACTGCCTGCCTGAACAAAGCGAAATACATTGTCAACCACGAATAGCACTTCCTTATGCAGGGTGTCGCGCAGGTATTCGGCATAGGTCAAGGCCGACAAAGCGACCCGAAAACGCACGCCGGGCGATTCATCCATTTGCCCGAACACCATCAGCGTATCGTCCATGACGCCGGCCTGTTGCATTTCCCGCCATAATTCGTGAGCTTCGCGGATGCGTTCGCCGACCCCTGCAAACACCGAGACGCCTTTATGGATCGCGGAAACGGCATGGATGAATTCCATGACCAGCACGGTTTTACCGACCCCCGCGCCGCCGAATAACCCGGTTTTGCCGCCTTTTACGAAAGGGCATAGTAGATCGATGACTTTAATGCCGGTTTCCAAAATGCCGCTCATGCCTATGGCTTCGGATAACGGCAGCGGTTTAGAGTGAATATTGCGGAATTCGGTTTTAGGCAACGACGGCAGTCCATCCAGCGGTTCGCCGAATATATTCAATAATCGTCCCAAACATTGTTCGGATACAGGGACATGCAAAGGTGCGCCGGTATCGAATACGGTCATGCCCCGGCTTAACCCGGCCGTACCGTGCAGGGTAATAGCACGGATATGCCGTTCATCAAGATGCTGATGAACTTCGAAAAAATAGACGGTGTGGTCGAAACAGGTGCATAAAGCCTGACGCAAAGGCGGCAACTGGGTGCAGTCGATAATCACCACCGGGCCATGTACTTCAACGATGGTTCCGATGACTGGGTGAGGTTCCTGTTGTATCTGCAAACTGTCCAATAGCGGCGACTCCAAAGGTGACGAATAAATTACGATGCTTTGTTAGTAGTCTATTTTTACCATGAAGACATGAGCGACTACAAGAATGAAGGATGTAGAACCACGCAGGAGCAGTGTGCGGGTTCCCAATCTCCAGATTGGGAACCCGGGATGCGAAGCTCCAGCTTCGCGAGACGGGAAGCTGGAGCTTCCGTAACTGAATTCTCAAGCTTGAGCTTGGGAACTAGCGAAGTGTCTGCGAGATACCCTCGCTCCCACGCGCCGCGTGGGAACGCAGTGCCGGACGCGCTGCGTCCCGTATACGGCGTAGCGCGCCTTGATCGCATTTCCACGCAGAGTGCTCGTCGTTATACACAAGTATTTAAGTAACGCGTCATACCCGCCGGGAAGCGGTATCCAGTGCCATGGATGGCGAGCTGTATACGTCCATGTAGCCTGGATCCCGGCACAAATCCGTCTGGAACGGATTTGCATTAACCCAAAGGGTGTCAGGCAGGATAGCCTGACATGAATCCCTGCCGGGATGACGTGCTTTTCAATACTTATGAGTAACGACAAGAGCTTGAGCTTGGGAACCAGCGAAAATTCATCCGACCCACGTCGAGAAGTCATTACCGACTTTTCGTAGGCATGATGACGCGGGAACAGGCGGTGCTCAATTCCAGATAAACATCTTCAGGCCTTGTTTCGTAACGCCTGGAGAAATGGAACGGCACCAGCTGCTTGACATCGGCGGCGCTTGCGATCTCGCCGCAGGCCCGCGCGGTCAGGTGGCCGGTTCTCCGTGCCTGGCCGATGTCGTCTTCCAGAAAAGAAGCTTCGCAGAAAAAGAAGTCGGCCTTGTGCGCCAACACGGTCAGAGCGGCGCGGTTGGCTGCGGTATCGGCCAGATCGGTCGCATAGACCAGTTTTTCGCCGGGCGTGACGGTAAGGAGGAGGGCGCCCTGTTCTCCCGCCTCCCGGCTGCTGTTATCGGGCAGCCGGATCATTGCTGCGGTATCGCCTGCGCCGATGACCCGTTTCAGTTCGTTCAGCCAGGGCCCGGCATCTAAACCCAAGGTTTTCAGAGCGGCATTGTCGACGTTGAATTTGGCCTTGCTCTCGAAGGCATAGGCCTGCACCGGCGTGTTGTGATCCAGCGTGACCGTGCGGACAGTGAACTGCGGATCGTCCACGATCAATCCTTCGGCAAGCTGAATTTCGGGGAGATCGACGCAATCCCCGCAGCCCGTCTGAATACGCGCCCGTTGCATCCGGTTGCCGTGAATTTCGGCGATTTCGAAACGCGGCCCGGTATCTCCGATGCGATCCCAAAGAACGCCGGCTATCATGCCTTTAATATGGCCGATCAAACCCGGCGGGCCGAAAATCCGGCAGCTTGGAAAATCGCCGACGCGGGAGCGCAGCAGCCACAAGAAGCCGCCGATATGATCGATATGGGCATGGCTGATGAAAACGTCGCTGACTTGATGGGCGATTCGGGTGGACAATCTGCCCGAATCGCCCAGGTCGAACAGCAGGCTGCGTTGCTGCTGGTGCAGGCGAAGATGCAGCAGCGGGTCGCCGAACACGCCGTTGACCATCGTCGCGTACATGCCGCGCAATTTGACCGCAGGCCTGGGCCCGCCGCTGTAATCCGTCGTTGGGTAGGGCATCGCGTCGGGCGGCGGCAGAAATTGCAGGCTGCCGGATGCAAACGGCACAGCGCTGACCAGCAGGCCGTTTTTTTCGCAACGGGCATCTCGCACCAGCAATGTCCGGGTCGTTGCCGCTGCGGCAGGCAGCCGGACGTGAAGTTTCCCGTCTTGCAGCGCGATGATTTCGCCGATACTGACGGTTCGCTCGGTATCGATAAAAGCGCATTGTCGGCCGGTCCAGGCATCCGGCACATCGATGGGCGGCGGTGAACCGATCACGCGAAGATCGGCAACATCGAGCGTTATCTCGTCGGCGACGGCAAGGTAAGTCCGCCATTGTCCGGTTCTTTTGTGCGCCCTGGTCTTTTGGCCGGGACGGCAGGCCTCAGGATGGGCATGCACCGGCAGGATGCGAACGCCCAGCGACAACAGTTCGTTCACTAACGGCAGCGGTTTCGACTGGCGGTTCAGCACCAACACGGTATCGATTTCCAGCAGTTCGACCATGCCCGTCAGTAATTCCGAACCCGCAATGCCCCGAACCACGCCGGGGGCGTCGATCAGCATCAAGCCCAGGGGAGCCTTTTGCATTAACCGGCTGACAGCCGACAACAGCGGCAGGCGAAAACGGCCTGCATCCAGCGTGCAAAGCGCTTCAAATGCCGACACTTGCCAGCCGGACTCCTGCCACTGTCCTATCGATACGGTGCCGGGCAAACCGAAGCCGGGCGATCCGGGATCGGCGGCGATGCAGAAGCAGCTTTGGCCTCTTTCGGAAAATATCCGCGCGAGTTCGGCGGTCAGCGTGGATTTGCCGATACCGGTCTCGCCAAACAGCAAAACCCTTTGCCCGCCGCTCAGCAGTTGCTCGGCTAAGCTTGAAGGGCAATAGGGCGATAACGGGAGTGGCGCTGGATCGGTCATGGCGGCTACCTCTGCTGGATCGTTTGCTACTATCGCAGAAAATCATAGCCAGTGGCAATTGTGCCAATCGGGATTGATTGGTCACAGAGTCAATTCGACCCAAAACGGCAATTGATTTGCGTAGGATGCTGCCGACGCAAGGAGACGCATTAATCGCGAATGATGTGCTTCACTTTGTTTAGCGCATCCTGCGGCCCTAGGTCTTCATTAATGACGGCGCCTACCACTTATTGACCCAAATCCGGATTAATCCAGCCTTGCTGAGCAAAATACTTGGCAAGCTGTTCTGAGATCTTGGCGGCAATTTTTTTCGCCTGCTGCGCAGAGGACGACTTGTAAGCCTTGGCGCCTCCTATTGCGGCGTTTGTTCCAACAACCGCCGCTGTTCCCGCACCGGCAGCCGCACCCGCAGGCCCCATGACCGCAACGCCAGGCATGTTGCCGCTATCGGAGTGGGCTTCAAACACCATCAATTCCGTATAACCTGATGGACCCGGCGCCAATAGGCGTACCTCCGTATTCAACGAGGACTGACCCATACCCAGCCCGATAACGGTTCGACGAAGGCGGTTGCCTTCGTCAATTTTGACGAAATGGCCGGTAATCAGTATCGAGCCTGCGGGAACCGGCACGTTCTCAATAGCTCGCTTAGAATTTAAGCCCATAGCGGCAATTTTCTGCGTCAGTTCGGTGGCCAATGCATCGGCTACCTCGCGGCCTAACTGAATTTGCTCCGCAGTCTGGTTAGAGTCACCGATGTTTCTTCTCAACTTCGCAAAAATGCTTGAGTTTTGCTGGATATCTTCAGGACTTACCGCAAAGTTATAAATGAGCACTTGCTGCGGCCTGGAAAGACCGGAACTCGCGATTTCATCGGATACCTGAACCTTCGTATGGGCGCACCCCGCCAATAACAAGAAAGTTGAAAGAGTCAGCCATTTAAATGATTTTGTTGTACGCATAAGTCCAGCCTCCTATTTTCCCGTAAATTAGACTATCTATCTATGATACAAATAGGCTCGCCGCTCCGTCTAGGGATGAGGGCCGTTACCACCTTTTTGCTAGCTATTTACAAACGTAAGACAAAGGGTTTTCATTGTATGCGTACTCCGGGTATTTTACAGCGCAATTCCAGGCCGAAGGGTCGTATTTGCAGGGGTCGATCACCGAATCCAGCAAGGCCTTATCGAACTGGGACAGAGGGGCATACGGTTTGTACGGGTTGAGCGGATTTATATCATAATATTTCGGAAGAACAGTTCCTCCCTCCGCTCTCGGATCCGCGACAGGCGGATTCCAGGTGAAGTCGGATACGACGGCTCTGCGTTCCCGGATTTGGGACTTGGACACATTGAGCACCACCAAATCGGTGACAATGGTCACGGGCCCTGAATACCAGCTGTAGATGTTGTCAAGCGCGACCGAAATGGTGTCGTCCTCAGACTGGAAATGGGTTCCCACCGCAAGCCTTGGCGGTTTTTTGAGTTGGCTGAGGATGTAGCCGAACGCTTTCTCGGGCGTATGGGAGTTTTCCTCGATCGTTTCGGCGACCATGACCCCGGCGCTGCTGGGGTCAGCACTCCCGCCTTGCCTTGCCGACCAGACTTCCGGTGGTACGACAATCTCGTGGATTAGGACATCGACGTCGCTCGCGTTATCGATCATGAACTGGCTCGGCTTGGTGTCTCCGCCGTAGATCATGGACAAGCCGTTCCACTCCAGCTTGTAGCTGATGGAACCATTGCGGTCATGTACCGCCGGGAAGAAGGAAATCTTCACGTCCCTGACTGAATCATAGTACGCGACCCATGGGTCTGAACTAGGATTAGCTTTATTGTTCGTGTTCATGGAGTCATTTGTCATCCAAGTCTTGGGGTGAGCTCCTCCTCCGCCCGTTTTCCAGTTTAATTCGGTCGCAAAGATGTCGTAGCCGTCGCCCTCCGCATCCTTCCAGCGAGTTCCCCAGAAGCTCTGAGACTCCGTGTGCCAACGATTCATCTCGCGGAAGTGATAGGCGAAATCCAATATGCCGTCTTCATGTTGAACGTCGGTACCCGGCTCGCATACCAATGAACGCGATGGCCCCCAGATGTAAAGCGGCGACTTACCGTCTTGCTGTGCCCCGAAGCAATAGATCTGGGTGAGGTCGTTCATGTGATCCCCATGCAGATGAGTCAGGAAGACCTTTCGCATCTTCGACATCTGCACCCCCATCGCGTCGTAATTGATCGAGGAGCCCGTGCCGCAGTCGAAGACAAAGCAGTCATTGTCGGCACCGTTGGCGAGCTTGCCGTTGCCCAGTTCCACAAAGACGCTGGCGCCAGCCTGGGCGCGACGCAGAACCGGCGAGGTCCCCATGAACGATATTCGCATTTCGCCTTTGGCCAGCGGCTCCCCTGGACGGAAGGGCTTCAACGACTTGAAATACGAGTTCTGCTGGGACAGCCCTGGGGGAGGGGCCGTTTCGCTCCATCCCGCCTCGGTCATATTCGGCCACACTGCCATGCTCCCCAACGCCACCCCAGAAATTTTCAATATTTCTCGTCTGGTGAATTTATTATTACTCATAATATCCTCCTCAATGAAGCATAACTAAATGAGTCCTGCACCGAAAAGGGTACGATCCTCAAACTAGGGTTCTGCAAAAAACAAAAAATCGAACGGCCTTGCGTGGACGGAACGGCGGTCACCCTCGGCAGTTTGGCTTTCCGCCATTCAGGATCCGCAACTTTCTGTTCCTACGCTTCCACAGGATTAGCCTTATCTTATGCGAATGGAAGTGTGCTACCTGATTAGGCATATGTTAATGAGTACGTATGCGTATTTTTGTATAAATTATCGGAAAATAGCGATATTTAACTGAACTTTAATCTTAATCTGATGATGATATGAGATTGGGGTACGGCCGTGGAAAGTAAGTTCTGAATCCATGGCTAATACTTCGGCTATAAACGCATCAACAATGATCGACTTCTCAATGACCGCTTTTGGCTGGCCCCCCTTCGGTGCAGACATCTACCATCCGATATTTAATTGCCGTGGCTAAATCTTCTCCCAGCTGCATCGCCTTTGACCGCATGTTCCGCATAATATTCGCTGCATTCTTTCTCGCGGCCCCGAACCACACGCCAGCCGGTTGCAGGGCCTCGCGTTTCGGTAACAACGGTATGCTGGCCCTCGTGGTGGCTATCATCGTAAAAATAAATCACCACCCAGTCTTTGACGCGATCCAGCTGGTGAGCGCGCTCGGTATTCGAATATAACGCGGTAAAATGCCAACCCTTCCGGCTTGCATGTAAAATGGGCAGCCAGGCTTCGCCAGTCGGGTTGAAGCGTTTCGGCGCTATGGTCGGCAGCTCTCCGGCTTGCGTTTTTTTGCGGTATTGTTCGTCTAATTTCAACAATAATTCGACCGGCGGCTCTGCAATGGTTTGCTGCGCTTCGAAACGCGGACCACGAAAACCCAGGACATGGGAAAGCCAGGTTTGCACCAGGGCGATCTTTTTTGTGCTGAAACCAGGGACTTTTTTTAAGCGGCCGTTATGCGCCGCCAGTTCCAGAGCTTCCAGGGTGTCGATATGCAGTGTTTCAATGATCCGGTGCGCCGACCTTGGGCCGATGCCCGGAATCTGTTCGAATAATGCGATGGGATCATGACCTGACTGCAAGCTTTCCAAACGGCTCATGCGCCCGGTCATGGCATATTCGTTAATAGATCTGGCAATGCCTTCGCCGATTCCGGGCAGTTCCAGCAAAGCCGAAAACCCCTCGCGACCCAGTAATTCCTCGACCGGTTCGGCCATGGTTTCGATGGTCTTGGCGGCATTCAGGTAGGCGCTGACCCGGAAAGGATTGGCTCTCTGCTCATCCAGTAAGGCGGCGATTTGGCGCAGTTTTGAGGCAATTTCTTTATTGGTTACCATGATGCACAAGACCTCATGTTGAACGGGGCAAAAAGCATTATTCACCACGAACGACTGCACGGACGCAGGAGGTAGAGCAACGCATGGAGCAGTTGCCGAGACACGAAGGGCACGAAGTTTTCAATATATTGAATCAACTGTTTTTCTTCGTGTACTTCGTGTCTTCGTGGTGAGTTTTTTAATTTTTAAAAAAACGAGTCTCTATTGTTTTAGCAACATCAGCGCATCCTCTATCTGCCTGCCGGTTACATCGATGCCATGCCGCTGCTTGATTTGCTGTTGCAGCAAGGGGGGGGCCGCATTGTCGAGCGGCATTTTTGCAAGCATGCTCGATAAATCCTCATTGACCGCCCAGGGATAGATCAGCCATCGCCATTCGCTGACCGTTTCGACGTAAAAGTCGGGAATATAGCTGGAAACGGTTTTGAGGTGCATGGCAGCCGTGCGCATTTCGTTCGCCCTGCCGCAGTGCCGGAGATGCTCGACGCCCACGGCAAAGGTATCGCCGCTATCGCAGACATCGTCCAACAGCAGGACGTTTCGACCGTTGATGTCGGCATTTAACGGGTACTTAACATAGGCTTCATGCTGTTTATAGGCGCCTTGGTAATGCTCGATTTTGAAGCCGGTCAGGTCATGGATGCCGAGCATATCCGACAAAAGCCGTCCCGGTATATAACCGCCTCGCGCTATGGCGACGATGACATCGATTCGGAAATTTGCATTGCGCAATTGTTGAGCCAGTTGGCGGCATAAACTGTAGACATCTTCCCATGTGATCAAAGTGCAGGGTAATTCTTCATCCATATCGAAACCTCGGGCTTATCGGCAATGGTCAATGGGACGGTTGCGGGCTTTATTGCGTTGCATTCGCCAACCGGCATAACATTAAAAACAGCCCGTTAGTCATTTCTGCAAATGGCTCATAATCGAGCTTATCCGGCGTATCCTGAGCTGTATGGTAATAGGGGTAACGATAGAAAGCGGTATCGGTAATCATCAAAGCTTTGTAACCGTGCCGCCAAAACGCCAGCTGATCGCTCAAGGACACTCCCGGCACAATGGCCGGAGCGGCGATGGATTGCACCGGAAAATCCGTCGCCGAGGAAAACGCCTGTACACAGTCCCGCAAGATGTGCCGGGAGCGCAAGTTGGAAACAAATGCAATAAAATTACCGGTATCGGGATAAAAATGCTTCAGCAAAGGCGGATAAGTTTGGCTGCCTCGCTGGTTCCGATAATAGCCGATGGTCTCCAGCGAGATCATAAAACGTATCGGATCACCCCGTTGCCTGGCGGCTTTGGCATACACCATGCTGCCCATGCTGGGCCAGAAGAAAAAAGGCGGCTCTTCGTTCACAAAAGCGACAAAACGCAGATTGGTTTCAGGCGCAATATCCTTGAACAGGCGCGAAAGTTCCAGCAATGCCGCAACGCCGCTGCCGTTATCGTTAGCGCCCGGACTGCCAAAGACCGAATCGTAATGAGCGCCGATCAGAATGACATCGGTGTTGCTGCTGTTACCGGCGCGGGTGATTTCAAGATTGGCGCATTCAATACCTTGCGCGGTATAAGTCTGCTTGCGGACGTCATAGCCTTGCTGCCGCCATTCTTGCGTAATATAAGCCTCCGCCGCATGGAGCGCATCCGGATGAAAAACATTATGCTCGCCGATTTTACCGGCAAGTTCATAGACATGTGTGCGTAAGCGCTGAATTGAAATTTCGTTCATGTTTCTGTGCCTGCAAAGTTAAAACGAAAGTTGGCAAGAGCTCCGGCGATGTTCGTATCAAGCCGGGGATTGCCCGTATTACAAACTGATGTTACGCACGGATGGTATTTCTCCCGTTTGCCGCGCCGAGCACCGGAGCTTTTATCGAGAACAGCCCGTTAGGGGCGCGGCAGGGATGCCGCGCGTCAGCAGAGGGGCAGGAGCCC
>Ga0160177_111546_pt1 | contig 14945 bp, 10 predicted proteins | sample met4stb_FD_108563 | JGI IMG/M metagenome (GOLD analysis project Ga0160177, IMG submission 108563) | Synthetic bacterial communities of pure cultures from sediment of Lake Washington, USA, under low oxygen conditions - MT... | ecosystem: Engineered > Modeled > Simulated communities (microbial... >...
GCTCCTGCCCCTCTGCTGACGCGCGGCATCCCTGCCGCGCCCCTAACGGGCTGTTCTCGATAAAAGCTCCGGTGCTCGGCGCGGCAAACGGGAGAAATACCATCCGTGCGTAACATCAGTTATTCAAAAAGACATTCACTCAAATCGGGCGTTGTCGCCGGTTTTGACATCTTGCCGTCATGGATCGCTTGAAAGGCTTTATTGAAATCCGCGTTGATAAAACTGCTCGACAAATGAGCACACAAACAATAAACGGCTGAATAATCATCGGTGTTGCCTGAGGTGCAATTATTGATTCTGTCGGACAGGATACGGATGATAGAAAGAATAAAGCCATCATGCCGCCATGTTACCGGACGGTCTGTAACATCACTTCCCCGCATCGCAATAGCGCCCAATGCACAATAGGCAAGATTAACCAGTCCGGCCAGTATTTCAACCATATCGCCCGCTTTAATCGCTTTTAATACCGCGCTGCCTTCATCCATGAGTAATGCTTGACGCATAACAATATCCATATCGGATAACTTCTCATTTGCCCCATGTTCGGCTTGCGGAAGTGAAAATGTGTCGTGGAATTCTCTAACTAACTTTAAGTGCTTATTCATGGTTTTTATCCTCGTCGACTTACGTCGAATTAATGTAATAACCAGGCCCAACTAAAGTTTTTTCAAAGCGATTTATTCAAGCGCTATTTTTCCCTCAATGCAATGGTTGACGCCAAGAGCGGGAGCATCCAGGGTCATTTTAATGTCTATGGTCTCGGAACCGTTCAGTTTGCCGGTTTCAATGGCTTTGAGCACGGCATGTTCGATCTCGCGTTGTGATGTGATGCCGACATGTTTGAGATATTTTCTGATTTCTAAATTTAATGTGTCTTCATTCATTTTGACCTCCTAAAGGCAAAGTAGATTCCATCAGTATGGGCAATGGAATTTGTTTTGTGATGAAAGAACTATTCATTTTTTAATCATAAAAACTTCTTATGAACTGTATCATGTCCTGATGTTACGTACACGGCCAAAAAATAATTATTTTTTGGCCTACAAAAAAGGGAAGTGTTGCCGGTCAAAAATTATCAGGAAGCGGCGAAAACAGGTTATTAAAATTAGTAGCCTACGCCCCACTCGGGGGGGCGATGTTAATCTTAAAACGCAGTAGGAGTGAGTGAAAGCTATTTGGTGAGCATTCAAAAAACCGCTTACCCTTCGATAAGCTCAGGGCTAATGGGATTTCTGAGCGCTCAACTGCGGTTTTCGGGTTGATGCGGGAGCCTCTTAAGCGTCCTTGGAGATCCCTCGTAGCGTTGCCAGTGCGCTTTCGTAGTCGAATACCTCAATTTGTCGAGTAAAGTCAGCATAGCGACTGCCCAGCTTCACTCGTAGCAGGTCAGCGGATTCGCGGGCCAAGCCGTTGGCGCGAGCGTTGTCCTCGACAAGCAGGTTTTCCAATTCCGAGAGTACTTGTTTTAAGCATTCGGGATCGATATTGCAGGCAGTGTTTTCGATAAGAGCAACTTCCGGCAAACTCAGGATGTACTGAATCAATTGAGCCAATTCGCGATCGCACAGCCTGGCCAGTTCTGCGCACTCGGTTGAAGTGGCATTCTGGCGCAAGGCCTTATCCAACAGGGTTGCCAGATCGGAAACGCGGCGAGCGCCCAGAGTGGCGGCGGCGCCTTTCAGGCCATGAGTCAGGTGTTGCGCCTCTTGGAGGTCCCCCTTACTCAGCAGTTCTTGTACACGAATCATGTCTCTACTATGGAAGTTGGCAAACATCTGCAAAAGTTGCTGATATTTCAGGGTGTCGCCCCTGACGACAGCCAGGCCCCGTGCCGCTTCCAGTCCCGGAACGGTTGCCAGTCGGCTCGGAATGTAGCTGACCGGGAGAGGGATCGGCATGAAGTCCTCCGTGAGTTCTACGGGGCGGTTTTCCAAATCTGCGGGGGGATAGTTTCGGCCAGGAGGTGACAGCCAACGCAGCAGCGTAGCGTAGAGAACCTGCGGAATCACGGGTTTGGCAACAAAGTCGTTCATGCCGGCATTGAGGCAGATACGCCTGTCTTCGTCAAAAGCGTTGGCGGTCATGGCCAGGATCGGCAAGGATGCGTAGCCGGGCTGGGCGCGAATCGCTTTGGTTGCGGCCAAGCCATCCATATCGGGCATCTGCACATCCATCAGCACCAGATCGTAGCTATTCGTACCGAGCTTATCCAAGGCGACCCGACCGTTTTCCGCCGTGTCCACCGACAGACCGACCCCGTGCAGCAATTCCAGCGCCACCTCCCGGTTGATGGGGTTATCCTCTGCCAGCAGCAGGCGGGCACCGGCATGGTTTAGACGCAACATGTTCTCAGCATCCGCCGATTTTATCCGTGCTTCGGTGGGTATCACGCCATGGCCCCGCTGGAGCCGGACGGTAAACCAGAAGGTACTGCCTTGGCCCGGCGCGCTTTCCACGCCGACCTCGCCGCCCATGATGTTCGCCAGACGTCGGGTAATAGCCAGCCCCAGGCCGGTGCCGCCGTACTTGCGGGTAGTCGAAATATCGGCTTGGGCGAACACTTCGAACAGCGTCGGCAAATTCTCCGCCGCGATACCGATGCCGGTGTCCTGCACCTCGAATCGCACCAGCAACCCTGCGTCGGTTTCTTCCAATAACCTGGCGCGCAACCAGATGGTGCCCCGTTCGGTGAACTTGACGGCGTTGCCTGCATAGTTGAGCATGGCCTGGCGTAAGCGGGTGGGGTCGCCGCGCAACCACAGGGGTACGTCGCCATTATCCATTTCGATGGTCAGTCCTTTGGCGCGGGACTGATCGGTAATCAATGAGCTGATGTGATCCAGTACCGCCGCCAGGGAGAAATCGGTTTGTTCCAGTTCCAGGCGGCCTGCCTCAATCTTCGACAGATCCAGAATATCGTTAATGATGGACAGCAGATGCAGGGCGGCGGCATCGATCTTGTCCAGCCGCACGCTTTGTTCGGACGTAGGCGTGTTTTGGCGTAAGAGATAGGTTAATCCGATGATGGCATTCATGGGGGTGCGAATTTCGTGGCTCATATTGGCCAGGAAAGCGCTCTTGGACTGATTGGCTGCATCCGCTGAAGTCCGGGCCGACTCCAGTTCCGCCGTTCGACGCGCTACCAGTTCCTCCAAGTGATGGCGGTGCTGATCCAGTTCCTCGCCCTGATGCCTTTTTTCGGTAATGTCCTCCTGCACCGCCACGTAATGGGTGATGCCCCCATTCGGCTGGCGGATGGGAGTAATGATGGCGAAATCCACATACTCGCTGCCATCCTTGCGTTTATTGATGAATTCACCCTTCCAGGTTTGCCCGTTGGATATGGCATCCCAGAGCGCCGCATAGGATTCTTTCGGCGTCTTGCCGGAGTTCAGGAGTCGCGGATTCTGTCCGATTATCTCCTCGTGACAGTAGCCGCTGTTCTTCGAGAAAGCCTCGTTAACGTATTCGATGTTGCCGTCGAGATCGGTGATGATGATGCTCTCCGGGCTTTGCTCCACGGCCTGGGCGAGCTTGCGCAGTTGCTCTTCGGCCTGCTTGCGCTCGGTGATGTCGCGGACGATTCCGGCGGCATGCCATTGGCCGCCGAGCTGTATCGCAGAGAGGGAAAGCTCGACCGAAAATTCCTCGCCGTTCCGGCGCAAGGCAGGCAGTTCCAAGGTACGGCCCACCGTCGGGCCCTCGCCGGTATGCGCGAAATGCGCCAAACCGACCGTTGCCGCTTCGTGAAAGCGGGGCGGCCCGATGAGTTGGTGCAGCGGCAGGCCTATCGCCTCGTTCTTGGTATAGCCGAACATGACGGCGGCTGCGGGGTTCCACAGCACGATTTTGCCCTCTTTGCCATCAATGAGGATAAAGGCGTCGCGGATGCTTTCAGTGGCCACCCGGAAGCGCTCACTGCTGTCGCGCAGTTCCTGCTCGACCCGTTTACGCGCGGTAATGTCCCGATTCGCGCCGTGCTGGCCCAAGTATTCGCCGTTCTCATCGTGGATGGGCTTGCAATGGTGGCCGATCCAACGTACGCCCCCGTCCTTGTGCATGATACGCACTTCAAGTTCGCCTCTATCGGTATTCGTGCTGTCCTCAAGATGTTGTCGGTACGTCATGCGGTCGTCAAGGTGGATGATGTTGACCATTAACTCGGGATCGGCCAGGAACTCCTCAGGCGTATGACCGGAAATTTGTTCGCAAGCCGGAGAGATGTATTTATAACGTCCGTCGATGTCAATCCAGAAAATGCAATCGGCAGCATTGTCGGCCAGCAGTCGGTATTTGGCCTCCGACTCTCGCAACGCTGCATGAGCCGTTTCAGCACGGGTCCGGGCGGCGAGGGCGTCCTCCATCAGGTTCAGTGCAGCCAACCTGGCTTGGCGCTGCTCTTCGAGGATGGCTGTCTGGCTTTCATGCAATGCAGCTTCGGCGGACTGGCGGGCGCGACGTTCGTCGGCCTCATTCAAGGCGCGCAAGATGGCCGGCAATAGGCGAATTAGGCTGCCCTTAAGGACAAAATCACTCATGCCCAGATGCAGCAATTCCACAGCGGTTTCCTCGCCGACGCTGCCGGACACCAGGATGATCGGCAGGTTGGGACGATACGCCCGGATACGTTGCAGGGTCGCGATAAAGTCCATGCCCGGCACGTTGTAATCCGAGAGCACCACATCCCATTCGTTCTGCAACGCGGCATCCAGTTCTGCATCGCTGCCGACACGGAAGCACTCGGCATCCAGGCCATGCTGGCGTAAATGCCTCTCCAGCAGCAGGAAGTCGGCAGGGACATCTTCGATGACGAGCAGTTTTAACAGGCTGTTCAACGCTGCGGGGGAGATTCGTTGGTCGCCAGCCAGTACACACCCAGACGCGCCACAGTCTCGGCGAATTCGGAAAAATCCACCGGCTTGCGCACGAAGCTGTTGGCGCCGACTTCATAGCTCTTCAGGCGATCACGATCCTCATCCGACGAGGTGAGGATGACGACCGGCAGTAGCGCAGTGCGGGTGTCGGCGCGCAGTCGTTCCAGCACTTCCAGGCCGGACAGGCGCGGCAGGCCGATGTCAAGCAGTACTACGGTGGGCAGGTCGGGGCCTTCCCGGCCTTCGAATTCGCCCTGCCGGAACAGGTAATCCAGAGCTTGTTGGCCGTCGCGCACTACGTCTATCTGGTTGATCAGGTTGGCGCGGCGTAAGGCGCGCAAGGTCAGTATTTCGTCCTGCAGGTTGTCTTCTACCAGCAAGATGGTTTTGCTATTGATCACGTTAAACCTCTTTTTCGCCGCGTGTTGAATCCGCGGGCATGTTTGATAAAGAAAAACAGAATACCGCGCCTTTGCCCGGTTCCCCTCGTGCCTCAATGTTCCCGTTGTGGCGGTGTACGATACGCTGCACGGTGGCCAGGCCGATGCCGATGCCGGGAAATTCCTCCTGGCGGTGCAGACGTTGGAACGGCTGGAACAGCCGGTTGGCGTGGGCCATATCGAAACCGGCGCCGTTGTCGGCGACGCAGAAGCGGCGAATGCCGTCCTGTTCTTCGGCGTACACGCGAATACCCGGCGCTGCCGCGTGTGCGCTGTATTTCCAGGCATTGTCCAGCAGGTTGCGCATGACTGCTTCGAGCATGCGCGCATCGCCATAGGCCTGAAGCCCGGCCTCTACCTGTATCGCCACTTGCCGTTCAGGTGAGCTTTGCATCAGTTCGGCCAGCAGTCGCTCGGACAGGACGGAGAGGTCTACGTCATCGTGCCGCAACTCGCCCCGCGTGCTGCGCGAAAGCGTCAGCAGGCCGTCGATCAACTCGCTCATCTTGCGGCTGGCGAGGTCGATCTGATCCAGGTAAACCTTGGCTTCGCCCAGTAACTGGCTGCCGTAATCCTCAATCAGCGCCTGACTGAATCCGCTCATGGCGCGTAGCGGCGCGCGCAGATCGTGGGAGACGGCGTAGGCGAAGCTGTCGAGTTCGCGGTTGGCAGTGGTGAGTTCAGTCGTGCGCTCGTCGACGCGTCGCTCCAGATCGGCGTTAAGGCGGCGGATTTCTTCCTGGGTCCGTTTGCGGTCGGTGATGTCGCGCAAGATCACCGTGAACAGTCTGCCATCGGCAGTGGGGGTATGGGAGATGGATGCCTCGATGGGAAACTCTTCGCCGTTGGCGCGCAGGCCGCTGATTTCACCCAATACGCCCATACGACGCGCCGTTATGCCGGTCTGCGCGAAATTCCGGACATTGCTTTCATGCTCGTCGCGGAAACGTTCCGGGATGAGGCGCGCCAAGGGCTGGCCTATAACCTCTGCTGCACTCAGGCCGAACACCTGCCCGGCGGCCGGGTTAAACAGGCATATCTGTTGCTGCTCGTTCACGGAGATAATCGCATCCGTCGCCGAGTTGATAATGCCTGCCAAGCGTTCCTCGCTTTCGCGCAGTGCCTGCTCGGTCCGTTTGCGCTCGGTAATGTCTTGCACCGTGCCGTACAGGCCGATGATGTTGCCCCCTGCATCGCGGGTTGCTTTGCCTCGGGCGATGATCCACCGATGGAAACCGTCGGGACGCACCACCTCAGCATCGCATTCGTATGACACCCCTTCCGCCAGGCTCTTGTCCACGGCGGCGGCGAGGCCGACCCAGCTTTCGGGCGTGAAGTAAGTCTGGATTTCCGGGTAAACGGCTGGGGGCAAAGCAGGATCACGGCCATAGATACGAAAGATTTCCTCCGACCAGGTATGGCGGTCGGCTTTCAGGTCCCATATCCAGTTGCCGATCCCGGCCAAGTGCTGCGCCTCCTCAAGTGTGGCGGCGAACTGTTCTGCATCCTGCCGGGCGTTGGCCATGCCTTGGTAAAGATCAAGGTTGGCAAGTCCTACCGACATGGCATCGGCCAACGCTTGTTGCAACTCAAGTTCCTCTATGCCGACCACGTGCCGGTCGGCCCAGTAGCAGCCAATCGCGCCCGCCGGGTTTTCTCTGCCGATGGGGGTCATGGACAGACTCTTGACGAAAGTGGGGCGATAGGCGGCATAGAGAATACGCGGATCGACAGTGATGTCTTCGATGACAGTCACTTCGGCGTGGAGCATGGTCCAGCCGGAAACACAGGACTCAAGCGGAAAGCGTTGACCCTTCCATAATGGGCCTATGGCATCCTCATCGACGTAGTGGCACTGGCCATTGTCACGCAATATCAGGGTAGCGCCGTCTGCCCCGGTCAGTTCACGCACGGCGCGGAGGATGATGGTCGTGAGAGTCGGCAGGTCGCGCACCGCGGCAACTTTCTCGACGGTTTCGGCCAGTCGGCGCCGCAGTTCCGCACTTCGGTTCAATTGCTCCACCGTGCGCCGTCGCGATAACACCAGGCCGCTCACGCGCGCCAGCAGTTCATCGACCGAGAAAGGCTTGTTGAGGTAGTCCCGCATGCCTTCCTTGAGCAGGCGCAGACGATCCTGGGTTTCGCTAAACAGGTAGCCCATGACCAGAAACAGGCCTACCGAATAGAGGTTGGACGGGGTATTCATCGTCCAACTCAATTGGGGCGGGATAAAGAAGAACCAGACGATGGCGATGCTGAGAACGGTGCTGATCAGTCCGGCCCCGAGGCCGCCCAGACGTGCGCTGAAAAACACGGTGGGGAAGAATAGAAACCAGACGAAAGGGGCGATCCAGGGCCACAGTATCCATTGCAGCGCCAGCGCCAGGAAAGGCAGTAATATGGCCGGCACCAAACGTATGTTCATGATGCCGCAGTTCCTTTCGGTTGTACCGGAAGGGCATCGAGAAAGGCCAGGGGGTAGGGTGGTTCTTGTCCGAGTTGGTGAGAGAGTTCGTTGACCTGCTGTTTCAGCGCAATCATGTCCAACTCGCGACCCACCGTGGCGCGGTTGAAACGTTCCAGTTCTGCATTGCGCTGAGCCAGTTCCCGGGTCTGTCGGCGCAGTGCCTCTTCGACGGCTTTGCGCGCACTGATGTCTGCGATGGTGCCGATCATCCTGAGTGGCGCGCCCTCGGCATCACGTTCGGCCACCCGGCCTCTGCCCCGTATCCACTTGATCTCCCCGGAAGAGGTGACCAAACGGTAGTCGAAATCGCTGGACGGCGTCTTGCCTTGCATGTGGGCTTCCATCGTTTCCAGCACATGGGGCAGATCATCCGGATGCACCGTCTGTTTGAAAAACTCGAAATCCGGCGTGATTTGATTAGGCAGGTAGCCGGTCATTTCGTAGTAATGTGGCGTCAGATAGGCCAATCCGCTACGTAAATCCCAGTCCCAAAGACCGTCGCTGGTAGCATTGAGGGCCAACTTAAGGCGCTCTTCGCTGATGCGAAGTTGCGCTTCGGCAGTCTTGCGTTCGGTAATATTGAGGATAAAGCCAATAATTGCCGGACGACCTTGATAGTCGAAGGTGCGTCCATGCACCTCAACGTCGATGCGACTGCCGTCGCGGTGCAGACCGACAAAAATGTAATGCAGGTCCGCGACCTCGCCATCAATACGCCGTCGCATGATTTCCCCCACTCGTTCACGATTTTCCGGGCTAACCAGATCGGCGACAGACACGTTGTCGATCAGAGCTTCCGGCGAGTCGTAACCGAAGAGGGTCAAAAAGCCGGGATTGACGTAGCGAAAGCGGTCATCCTGAATAATGTAAATACCGGCCAGAGATTGTTCCACCAAGGCGCGAAAACGGCCTTCGCTGTCACGCAGGGCCAGTTCGGCCTGCTTACGTTCGGTGATATTTTCGGTCACGATAATGATTTCGCCGTTGTTGGGCGAGTAGATCATGAATGAGAACCAGCGATTGAGTTCGCGCAGATAATGTTCCCAGCTTGTCGATACACCGGTTGCCGCGACTCGCCCGAAGAGCTCAAGTGCTTCCTGGTTGTTCTCGCAATAACTCGGGATGACTTCGCTGATCCTGCGTCCGATTACTGATTCGGTAATACCGGTGACAGTGGCGAATGCCGGGTTTGTCGCGATGTATTCCATATCTACCGGCGTCTCGCCCTGGAAGATGACGCGGGCATGGACGACACTGTTCATCATGTTCTCGAACAATGATCGGTAATTCAGTTCGCTCGCGTGCAATGCCGCCTCGGCCTGCTTACGCTCGGTAATATCCCGGGAAATACCGAAGATACCGATCATGTTGTCTTCACTGTCGCGCAGGGGGCTTTTAGTGGTGAGAAATACCCTCTCGCCTTGCGATGTGTTAAGTCTTTCTTCCTGAGTAATTGTACGGTTCTCGGCGTTCACCTGGCGATCGATAGACATCACGAGATCGGCCTGCTCGGAAGGAAAGAGGGTTCGATCGTCGCCGCCCAGAACGTCTTCCACCGGCTTGCCGACGAAACGGCTGGCGGCTCGGTTAAACAGGATGTAGCGGCCTTCCAAATCTTTGGCGAAAATAGGGTCCTCAGAGCTGTCGGCAATGGCGGCAAGCAGGTGCAGTGCGCGAAGGCGCTCTGTCTGGGATTGCTGTACGGCCTGGGCCAGGGTAAGTTGTTGAGCCTGTCGCAACAGATAAAAACCGGCCCCGGCCATGAACAGGGCCAGCAAGCCAACAAAACCGGCCCAAGTAACATCCCCGACGGCTTCGGCATAAAGGTCAGACAGATCCAGCTTGGTCATCAGGAACCAGTCTGTATCGGCGATAGCGCCCACGACTCCGATGACGGGAATGCCGCGGTAATCCAGGCCTTCAATCGGGCTGCTCGGAGATACCGCGCTATTACGCAGCTCGACAAGCAGTTTTTCCGTTGCCACGGGCACGGGTAACCTGGTTTCTGTCTTTTCTTGGTGTCCTAGCTTGTCGAGGAACAGCACTCGGTCGCCATTGCGCTGGAACAATACCGTCTCGCCTCCGGCACCGGGTGCCGGCCGGGTTTGCAGAATGGGGGCAAGCCGATCCGTCAAATCGACGTGCAGGATGACCAAGGGCGGCGGGCCGGAGAGGGTCGTCAAGGGTGCAATGAAATCCAGGCACAGGTTACCGGCTGCATCGCGGTAAGGGCCGATTCGCCGCACTATACGCTCTGCTGAGGCTGCGGCTTGCAAGGGCTGGGCAACGGTAAGCGGCGTCCTGTCGTTCCCCCACAGCTTCTTGCCCCTTGGGTCGAGCAGTACGACGGCACCAAATCCGCGATTTCGGCTTAATTGTTCCAACTGCATTTGCAGTCGTTCGCCACTTTGCTGATCACCCGATTCTTGCCAACGGCGGTATTGTTCGGTGAAAAAATCGCTGGTCCGGATGAAGTCCGCATCAGCCTGCCTCTCTCTGAGCCAGTCGGCAATCTGACGGGCCTTGATGTCGACATCGGCCTGCAACCGGACAATCGCTTCTTCTTTTTGTTGTGTGAAGGTATGGAATATAGCGGCGCCTGTGAACATGACGATGATCGCGGCCAGCGACAGGAAAGGTAACCCCAGTCCGAGTGAGCCCGCCGGGAGTGCTGTAGACCTCGTATCGCCGCCGATCCAGCGCAGCATCAGGCCATAGAGCAGCAATGAAGTTACGCCGACGAATAACCAGCCCTTGAGCATGCTGGCCAGGATGATCTGGTTCGGATCGTTGAAGAGTATCTGGACCCATTTGTCGGACAGCAGTATCCAGCAGGCGGCGAACACGGCATAGACCAGAACGATGGCTAGAATTTCGCCACGGTTGGCGGGTTCCGGTCGCGGCGGCAAGGGGGCGGTATCGGGTGGCATCGGCTGGGCAGCTCGTTATATTAGTGATCCGGATTGGATTCGGTGAAGGTGACGTTGTGCGATATGGTCATGGCGATAGTGATGAAGGTAGCGGACTCTTCATCCTCGGTCAGCAGGACGCGAATGGCTTGATTCATGGCATTTAATCCGGAATGGGATCGCGATGGCGTTCGGCGATGTCGCAGAAGGCGCTGAAATGGGTGAGAAAGGCATCAACCATGTCCGGGTCGAAATGCCGACCTCGTCCGGCCGCAATGATGCTGCGAACTTCGTCGTAAGGCATGGGTTCTTTATACACGCGGCGGGAAATCAAGGCGTCGAATACATCCGCCAGGGCCATGATTCGCGCCGAAACCGGAATGGCTTCACCGGCGAGTCCGTCCGGATAACCGCTGCCATCCCATTTTTCATGGTGTCGGAGGGCGATTTCCTTGGCTAGAGTCAGAAACACCACCGGCCTTTCTACATCCAGCTCGGCCTCCTCGATGGCCACGGCGCCAAGACGGGCATGGGTTTTCATGATCTCCCATTCTTCCGGCGTCAACTTGCCGGGTTTTTGCAGGATGGCGTCGGGGATGCCGACCTTACCGATGTCGTGCAACGGTGCGGAGCGTGCCAGCAACTGGATGTAACGGTCATTCAGAGTTGCCGAAAAGAGCGGATGTGTTTGTAGTTTCTGGGCGAGCTGTTGGACATAGCCCTGGGTGCGCAGGATGTGGTTGCCGGTTTCAGGGTCGCGAGTTTCCGCCAGATGGGCCAATGCCCGGATGCTGACCTCCTGGATCAGCTCGTTTTCGGCCATGCGTTTTGCGATCTCGGCTTCCAGATAGCAGTTTTCGTCACGCAGCCAGTCACGGGCCTGCTTCAATTCCAGTTGGGTATGGACGCGAGCCAATACAACGGGTGGTACGATGGGTTTGGTGATGTAGTCCACGGCACCTACGTCCAACCCGTGCAGCTCAGCTTCGGTGCTGTCCATGGCGGTCACGAATATCACCGGGATGTCTTGAGTGGAGGGATCTGCACGCAGATGCTCGAAGACTTGATAGCCGTCCATGCCCGGCATCATCACATCCAACATAATCAGGTCCGGGCAGGGCGCGGTACCGGCGATGCGCAATGCTTTCCGGCCGGAAGTAGCGATACGAACCCGGTAGAGCGGTTGCAGCAATTCGCTTAAAACGGTGAGATTTTCGGGAGAGTCGTCAACAATCAATATCGTTTGGAGCGTTATCTCTGACATGAGTGATCCGTAGTGGGTATGGCAATATTTTTTAGCTTAGCATGTAAGCGCTATCGACTTGAATTATAGGGAGCTTGAAAAATAACGCTAGGTTTTGTTGGTATTTCAATAATAAGTATTCAAAAGCAAATACTTATAAAAATAAAGTGAATTCGTAAATTACCGATAAAACAAGCGTTTTTATTAATCGTTAACAGAACCCGATACGTTAGGAATAAATGAATTCGTATGTCAATCCGCGTTAAAAGACCCGCATCCGGTTATTGCAAATAACGGTCAAAAGTATTCAACAGGGTTTCCCCGGCATTGTCGCTTTCGGTATTAATGGGTATTGCACTGGATTGCTCTTGTTCCGACAGCGGCTGTGCCGATTGCTGCTGATGGTGCAGCACGGCCACAGTCGCTTCCGATGCATCTTCCTGCCGTTGCTTGATACGCCTGCAGAGTTCCTGGTCGGACGCTTGGAAAGTGATGATATGAAACGGTACGCCGCAGTCCGCCGCAAGCTGCCGAAACGGGTCGCGTTGCCGGGTTTTAAGAAAAGCCGCGTCGATAATGGCCGGGAAACCGGCGTCAAGCACGGCTTTGGCGAGTTCCTTAAGACGCTGATAGGTTTTTAGGCTCACCTCTTGGGTATAAAGTCCGTCGTCAATGCCGCTGCCGGTTTGCACCAATGCCCGGTAGCCGAACAGACGTTTGCGTTCTATATCGGAACGTATCTGGAACGCGCCGATTTTTTCGGCGAGTTGGGCGGCCATAGTGGATTTTCCGGAACCCGAATAGCCGTGGGTAATGATCAGGACGATTGGGCGACGCTTGGTAAATCGCTCGGCCAGATCGGCAAAAACCGCATATTCGCAACGCGCCTGTTTAGCAACGGCATCGTCGTCGGGTTGCTGGGCCATGCGCAATAAGGACACTTTAGCCCGTACCAAGGCACGGTAAACCAGGTAATAACGCAATAAAGCCAATCCTTGATAATCGCCGGTGTGTTGCAAATAGCGATTAAGAAAGCGGTAAGCATGACGGTCATAACCAAAATGCAGCAGGTCGATAAACAAAAAAGCCACTTCGCTGATCACATCAACCCAGCGCAGCATTGGATTAAATTCGATGCAATCGAACAGGGTGACCTTATCGTTGATGAGCGTCATGTTGCCCAGATGCAGGTCGCCGTGGCATTCGCGCACAGAGCCTTGTTGCCTCCGCAGCTGCATCAATCCGGCTTGCTTGCGCCATTCGCTGTCGCCCCATTGCTGAATGCGCTGTAGCTGCTGTTTTTGATCGTCATCAACCAATAAAGGTCTGATATGGTCGAAATTCTCGACAAACCAATGGTTGATGTTTGCGCTATCGCCATAGGGAGAGTTTTCATCGGTCTGTTCACTGGTTTCATGAAAATCGGCAACAATATCGGCAAGTTGATCGATTTCATCGGTACCCAGCTGACCGCGCTCGGCGTGTTCGCTTAGCAACTGTCCGGAAGGAAAGCGAATCATTTTGACGGCGTATTCAATAGCGGCACCGGTGCCGCCTATTTTGGGATGCTGCGGCGTTCCGGTTATCGGTACGACCTCCAGATACAGGTCGGCGGCCAAGCGCCTGTTGAGTCTTAATTCTTCATTGCAGCAAAAGCGGCGTTTTTCCAATGTGGAAAAATCCAGGAAACCGAAGTTAACCGGTTTTTTGATTTTGTAGACGTATCGGTCGGTCAGCAGCACCCAGGAAATATGGGTTTCAACGATGTTGCAGGCATTCGCTTCAGATAACGCCTTGATGAGGGTAAGACTTGAATTCAGCGCTGTATTATTGGCCATGTTTACAACCTCCTACGCAATCGATGCGTCCGATGTTATTACTTCATGGCATTGGACGCAATGCCGGAAGGGTAGGGCGGTAAAAAATACGTAATTTGCGCAGTGCCAAAGTGAAGGCTTTAGTCTGCTGTTTTTATCGCGAGCGTCAAAATAAAATCGGTTTCTATTTCGAGTCCTGCAACGTCTTTAATGGCTTGCTGAACGCTTTCATTGGCTCGCCATGCAAAAGGCGTCATCTGTAACAGGGCGATTCTTTGCTGGGGATTCGGGGCGATTTTATAACTGATGCGCTGTGTATCAATACGGTCAAATCCTTGCGATACCCAATTCTCTAAAGCATGCTCTTTGGCATCGGCATAGATGAATTCTTTTAATTGCCATAGATGTCTGGGACCTGGGGTCACCGTTAGCAAAAATCCTGACGGTTTTACTATCCGCCCCAGTTCATGCTCATTTGACGGGGCAAATACTCTCAGCACAAAATCAAAATACTGATCGGTATAAGGCAGTCGGTTCGAGCTGGCGACTATAAATCTCGCATGGGGTTGTTTTTTTGCGGCCGCGGCTATCGCAAATTTGGCAATGTCGACGCCGTGCAACATCATCGTGTTTGGGCAATGGGCTTCAATCATCCGGCCGTAGTAGCCTTCGCCACAGCCCAGATCCAGCAGATGTTTGGGTTGATTTATATTGACCATCATCGCCACCGCTTTGGCCATCGGTTCATAATAACCGGCTTCCAAAAACTCGCGTCTGGCCTGCATCATTTGCTTGTTATCGCCGGGCTCCACGGAGCGTTTATGCTGCACCGGCAAAAGATTCAAATAACCTTCCTTTGCAAGATCAAAGTGATGGTTATTCTCGCAAACGTAGCTTTTTTGAATTAACTGTAGAGAGGTCGCGCAAAGCGGACATACATAACAGGATATTGGCTGGTGAGGTTGATGCATGCGAACAGGGGGCTTTACTCGGCTAAGCCGTGTAAAAAGGGTAGATGGGTTGAGCGGTTGTTTTTAATGAAAGACAGGATCAACTTAAGTTAACCCTGTCCCCGTTAAAAGTCGGATCTAATTTTGATTAGATTGACTTGTAAAAGCCTAATGCTTTGTTTAATTCAGCAATAGCTTTTTCTTCGTCTGCACTTTTACCGATTATTTGCGCTTTAATAATA
>Ga0160177_128696_pt1 | contig 14611 bp, 11 predicted proteins | sample met4stb_FD_108563 | JGI IMG/M metagenome (GOLD analysis project Ga0160177, IMG submission 108563) | Synthetic bacterial communities of pure cultures from sediment of Lake Washington, USA, under low oxygen conditions - MT... | ecosystem: Engineered > Modeled > Simulated communities (microbial... >...
GACTGGCGATTTTTTGGAGTCGATCCACCGCTTCTTGCCGCGTTATTTCCGCTTGTTCCTGCTGAATTAATTGAGTCTTAAGCGGGCGAAATACCAGAAAATAGATAGCCGGAAAGAGCAGCATCAAAAGCCAAACGGCATCAAGCAGCGCGGTGTGCCAATGCGAAAGCGGCGGCAACATGTCGATAAACAACATAACCAGCGTCTCACCGACAAAAATGGCACCGACCAATGCCAAGAGCAGACGCTTGACTGACTGAGAGTCTTTAATTGAAATCACGCCAGTTCTCACTCATCACGGGTAAATTTTTTGGGGAGTGGAAACCGGCTCATTACTTCCTCTTGACAGCAAAATTGCTGTGTAATCATTTACTGATGCCCTGTCAGCATAGCAATAACATTTCAATTTGTCTAACGGCGTTTCCTTGCCGGTTTAAAAAAGTGATTTTTATTATCGTTGTATAGATACCTCCTTTAAAGATGGATCACGGTTATCGGTCACACCGTAGGCAAGAATCTTTCGCTCAGCACCTGTTGATCCGGCACGCCTTTGGCTCGCGCGGCCGCTTCGGCAGCGTCGATCAGGGCGGGCGGTCCGCACAGGTAGATGTCGGGCAACACAACTGCACCAGCCAGGTCTTGAGCCAGGGCATCCACCGGCGTACCGCTAAAACCTTGCCAGTTATCTTCCGGTTTCCAGACGCAGTAAATTACCTGAAGCTGGGGCAGTTCCGCTTGCAACGCTTCCAACTCGGTCTGGCAAAACAAATCTTCGGCCCGATTTGCGCCGAAATAGAGCCGCGCCGGATGCGGTTCCTGAAACTCGGCCATGCGTCTTAACATGGACATCATGGGTGCCAGACCGGTGCCGCCGGCTACAAACCAGCGCGGTCTCAGGCCGCTTTCATGCAAGCCGAACGCGCCTTTGGGGCCGTGAACGATCAACGTTTGTCCGACAGCCGCCTGTTCACGTAACCAGGTGGAAAAAAGCCCGCCGGGTTGCAGGCGGATCAAAAACTCCAGCCGACCTTCCCAGTTGCCGGTATTGGCAAGCGAATAGGCGCGCTTGATGTCTTGTCCCGGCACTTCCAGTTCCATGAATTGGCCGGGCTCGAATTCGGCCACGCTGCCGCTGTCTTCATTCGCTTCAAGACGTAGCTCCAAACGCAGGGTATTTTCGCCGACGGAATCGACGGCGGTGATTTCGGCATTTCTTACCTTGATTTCACCGATCAGAATACGGTCGTGATCAAAGGGCAGGGAAATGCGCAAATCGCTTTGAGGAAAGGTGCAACAAAGCAGGGTGCCGCCCTTTGCTTCATCGTCTACGGGCAGCGCGGCGGGGTTGTGTTTGCCCAAGGTAAAGTCGCCGTGGGTGACATCGGCATAGCAAGTGCCGCAACTGCCCTGTCCGCACTGGGCGGGCAATACGATATGCGCATCGGCGGCCGCTTCCAGCAGATTTTGGTCTGCGGCGCATTCGAAACGGAGCTGTTCCCCGTCTCGGGTAGTCAGTTCAATAGCGTGAGTGTTCATATTTCGGATGGACTCCAGATAAAAAATGTTGCCGGAAAAACTTACGTTTCCGGCAACAAGAGAGGATTAAGCCGCTTTGCGCGTCAGCGACGCTTCGATGTCAGCCTGCGCGGTGGTAATCGGCAACAGCCCGTATTTATCGACCAGCACCTGGACCAAATTTGGCGTCAGGAAGGCGGGCAGGGTGGGGCCGAGGCGAATGTTGCGGATGCCCAGCGCCAGCAAGGTCAGCAATACGGCAGCGGCTTTTTGCTCAAACCATGATACGACCAGGGACAAGGGCAGCTCGTTGACGCCGCACTCAAACGCACCGGCCAGTGCGGTGGCGATTTTGATCGCCGAGTAACTGTCGTTGCATTGCCCCAAATCCAGCAGGCGCGGAATACCGCCGATGTCGCCGAAATCGTGCTGGTTAAAGCGGTATTTGGCGCAGCCCAGCGTCATGACCACGGTGTCCTGCGGAGCTTGTTCGGCGAAGTCGGTATAGTAATTGCGACCGGGTGCAGCGCCGTCGCAGCCGCCGACCAGGAAGAAATGCTTGATAGCGCCGGACTTGACCGCGTCGATCACTTTGTCGGCCACACCCAGCACCGCATCGCGGCCGAAACCGACGGTGACGACTTTTTCGCTGCCATCCTCTTTGAAACCGGGCAATGCATTGGCCGCCTGGATTAGCGGCGCAAAATTCTTGTCGCTGATGTGGCGCACACCGGGCCAGCCTACCGGCCCCGCGGTAAAAATGCGCTGACGGTATTGGGCTTGCGGTTCGATGATGCAGTTGGAGGTCATCAAAATGGCACCCGGAAACGCGGCAAACTCTTTTTGTTGATCCTGCCATGCGCCGCCGTAATTGCCGACCAGATGCGGATAAGCCTTGAGTTTCGGGTAAGCGTGGGCGGGCAGCATTTCGCCGTGCGTGTAAATGTTGATGCCTGTATCCTTGGTTTGCTCCAGCAAAGCGGCCAGATCGCCCAGATCGTGGCCGGAGACCAGGATGGCCTTGCCTTTGATCGGCGTGATACGCACTTGAGTCGGCTGTTGCGCGCCGAAAGTGCCGGTGTTGGCCTCATCCAATAACGCCATGACTTCAAGATTTAAAGTACCCAACGCCATAGACTGATTCAGCAACGCTTCGGCATCGGTGGGATCGTTGCTTAGAAAATCCAGCGCAACTTCGATTCCGGCGTAAACGGTATCGCTTTCCCCGCCCAACACGTAGGCATGATGAGCGTAGGCGCAAACGCCTTTGAGGCCGTAAAGCACCAACGAACGCAGGCCGATAATGTCCGCGCCGACTTGGTCGAGTCCGGCATTGATGCCCACATCGGCGGCCTGTTTGAGCATTCCGTCCATATCGGCAGCGGGCTGCCAGGCAGCTGGACCGGTGAGTTGTTCAGGCGTTTTTCCTGATGCAAGCGCGGCTTGAGTGTAGCTCGCCTTGACCCTATCCCGTACCAGGGCGGCTTCCTGTATCAGGGTAACGAAGCGGGTGGCGTTGAAGTTCACATTGGTCAAGGTAGTGAACATCGCGTACAGCATGAACTCGCCGGCTGCATTATCCGGGGCATTCAGGGCGCGGGCGCGTTTGGCGTACTGGGCAATGCCCTTGACGCCGTGAATCAGCAAGTCCTGCAAATCGGAAGTCGTGGCGTCTTTGCCGCACATGCCTTTGGCAGTAGCGCAACCGCTGTCGGCATTGGAGCGGTCGGTTTGTTCGCATTGGTAACAAAACATCAGGTACTCTCCTCAAGATTGAATCGGGTTAATGACTATGAACAGTCACTGTTTTTTCAGGTTGATTGGATTTTTTTCCAATGCATAGGTAAGAGCACTTACCATGCCAAGCAAAAAACCTTATGTTTTCAGGTGTTGCCAAAGCATCGTTGTATAATTAACATCAGCTTAAAGTTGTTTAATTGACATCAACGTTATCACTATGACGACAAACTCATTTTCCGCCTCGTTAATTTCCATTGTTGCCGACCTGTCCGCGCGCATGTCGGCAGAACAACGCTACCAACGTTTGTTGGAACATTTGTGCCGTATTTTTCCTTGCGATGCGGCGGCATTGCTCAGGTTTGAAAACCATTGTTTGATACCGCTGGCGGTTAACGGCTTATCGGAAGATACCTTGGGACGGCGTTTTATGGTCAGCGAGCATCCGCGTCTGGCGCAGATTTTGACCTCCGATCAATCGGTACGCTTTGCCGCCGATTCCGACCTGCCCGATCCCTACGACGGGTTGATTGAAACAGATAACGATCAACTGCTGGTGCATGACTGCATGGGGGTTACGCTGTTTATCGATGGCGAGCCCTGGGGCGTTTTAACGATGGATGCGCTGGCCCCCGGCACTTTCGACAATATCGACCCGATGCAGCTCAACACTTTTATCAGCTTGACTGCCGCCACGGTCAAGGCTGCGGGACTGATCGCCTCTTTGGAGCAGAGGGTGCGTTATGCGACCCAAACCTTATTCAAGGAAAATACCGACCACGACATGATCGGCGACAGCAACTGCATGCGGAAATTGCGCAATGAAATTTCCATCGTCGCCCCGTCGGAACTGGCGGTTTTAATTTTGGGGGAAACGGGGGTAGGTAAAGAACTGGTAGCCCTGCGCATCCATCTGGAATCGACTCGCGCCGATCAAGTCATGGTCTACGTCAATTGTGCCGCATTGCCTGAGAATATTGCCGAGAGCGAATTATTCGGCCACAGCAAAGGCGCGTTTTCCGGTGCCATCAGCGACCGGACCGGCAAGTTTGAGCTGGCCAACGGCGGCACGATTTTTCTGGATGAAATCGGCGAACTGCCGCTTTCCATGCAGGCCAAATTATTGCGCACCTTGCAAAACGGCGAGATACAGCGCGTCGGCAGCGATAAGCAAATCAAAGTGAATGTACGGGTCATTGCCGCAACCAACCGCAATCTGCAACAGGAAGTCGCGGCGGGCCAGTTCCGCCCGGATCTTTACCATCGTCTGGCCGTTTATCCGATGCACGTTCCGGCATTGCGCGAACGGGGAAAAGACGTTTTATTGCTGGCGGGCGCTTTTCTGGAAAAAAACCAGCAGCGTTTGGGCGTTAAAAAGTTACGTCTGGATCAGGATGCAAAGAAAGCCTTGTTGGATTACCACTGGCCGGGCAATATTCGTGAACTGGAGCACTTGCTCAGCCGGGCGGCGCTAAAATCGGCGACCCCGGAAAACCGCCAGGCGGATTTTATAACCCTATCCCTGGCCTACCTGGATATAGTGCCGGAGCCGTTGAATGCTCAACCTATCAACACCCTAGCCGATTCATCGACAGCCTTACCCGCGCCGATAGATTTTAAAAATGCAGTTGACGAGTTTCAACGCCAACTCATCCGGCAACAACTAGCGGCCCAACAGGGCAATATGGCCGCTACGGCGCGAGTGCTGGGGCTGGATCGGGGTAATTTTCATCGTCTGCTGAAACGATTGGCGTTTAAAGCTTAAACCTGATTGTCCTTATCGCGGGTATTGATAGAGATACTTCTGAAAACCGGCAAACACCTTGCCGATTTCCTCCGGCCTGCCCAAATCGGCCACGGCATCGGCAATCGCGCCGTGATACTTGATGCGCAGCAACGGCGTCAGCTTTTCCCTGTCCAATTCTTCGACGCCGACCTGAACATAATGCGCCAGCACAAAATCGAGAAAGGCCTGCTGCTTGCTGTTGAAATGCGCATGGATTTCAACCTTCGCCCTGGCGGCCCTTTGTTCGCGGCTCAGTGGCGGCAAGGCATAAGCCACATGCGCCAGCACATCGAACAGATCGCTGTTTTCGGCGTCGATGATTTTTTGCATTTCCAGCAACTGCTCTTTGCCGAAGCCTTTCTCGGCAAGCCCGAACAGCAGATTGGCCCGCGTATCCGGCAAACTCCACAAATCGCGCAACTCGGCTTCGTTTTTGAAAAACTCCGGCAACCTGCCAAGCAGCAGCTCCATAAACTGCTGCGCCGACATCGGTGTACCGTCGGGATGCCAGAAACTGGTCACCGTCATGTACTGAATGCTTCGCACCTTGCCATCGGCAAGCGTCACTTTCGCCTTCTTCTTGCATGCACATGGATGCAGGCCGCATTTTGGGCAAGGCTCTTGCTCGCATACGCAAGGCCGCTGGCCGCAGACCGGGCAAGGTTGCGGCAACGGCTTTTCACATTGACACGGATAGCCGCCGCATTTGGGGCAGGTTTCCGGCTCAACCGGTTCGCCGTCCCAATCCGGGTCGCAAAAGTGATGGTGCGCCTTCACGAAATCGTAGATCGTGAAGTAGTCCTTGCCGTCGTAGAGCCGCGTACCGCGCCCGATGATCTGCTTGAACTCGATCATGTTGGTCACTGGCCGCATCAATACGATGTTGCGGATATTTCTGGCATCCACGCCGGTCGAGAGCTTCTTCGAGGTGGTCAGAATGGTCGGAATGGTTTTTTCGTTGTCCTGGAAATCGCGCAGATACTGCTCGCCCAACGCACCGTCGTTGGCCGTCACCCGTTGGCAATAGTTCGGGTCGCTGCTTGTTGTCATCTGGTTGATCAGGTCGCGCATCGCCAAGGCGTGATCCTGGGTGGCGCAAAACACCAGCGTCTTCTGCCGCTGGTCGATCTGCGACATGAAAATTTCGACACGCTTCTTTTCCCGCTCCTTGATCTCGATGATCTTGTTGAAATCGGCTTCCTTATAAAGTTTGCCGTATTCAACCTCGCCTTCCATGACGCAGTCGTCAGCGGTGTAGATGTATTCGTCCAGCGTCGTTGAAATCTGCCTTACCCGGAACGGCGTTAGAAAGCCGTCGTTGATGCCGTCTTTTAGCGAGTAGACGAACACCGGCTCGCCGAAGTAGGCGTAGGTGTCCACGTTGTCCTTGCGCTTGGGCGTGGCAGTCAGGCCGAGCTGCACGGCGGGAGTAAAGTGGTTGAGGATACCGCGCCAGTTGCCTTCGTCATTTGCGCCGCCGCGGTGGCATTCGTCGATGACGATGAAGTCGAAAAAATCCGGCGGATATTCGCCGAAATAAAAACTGCGTTCGCCTTGAGCCTGAACGGTATCGGCAACCGGCCCGCTCATAAAAGTCTGGAAGATCGTAAAGAAAATGCTGCCGTTCTTAGGCACCTTGCCCTTCTTGCGGATGTCCGCAGGATCAATGCGCACCAGTGCATCTTCGGAAAACGCGGCAAACGAAGAGAAATCGTTGTAGGCCTGATCAGCGAGGGTATTGCGATCGGCCAGAAACAGGATGCGCGGCCGCCGTGTTGATTCCTCCTCCGTCTTCCTGTCACTCAGATTCCAGCGGGTTTGAAACAGCTTCCAAGCGATTTGAAAGGCAATCGACGTTTTGCCGGTACCGGTAGCCAGCGTCAGCAAGATTCGATCGCTGCCTTCGGTGATGGCCTCCAAGACACGGTTAACCGCGATTTCCTGATAGAAGCGAATCGCCCAGCTGCCGCCTTTATCCGGATAAGGTACAGCAGCAAAGCGGTCGCGCACTCTATTCAGCACGGCAAAGGTGCGGCTCCACAGTTCATCGGGCGTCGGATATTGCGCCAGCTCACCCTCGATACCGGTATGCATGTCGATGCCGTAAATACCCTGGCCGTTGGTCGCATAGGTGAATCGAACGGCCAACTTGCCTGCATAATCCTTAGCCTGACCAACGCCCTCGGTAAGCAGCTTGTCCCACGCCTTGGCCTCAATTACCGCCAACTTGGTGTTGCGATATTCCAGCACGTAATCGGCGGTCAGCGCCTTGCCGCGCTTGCCGTGGCCCTCAATGCGGCCCAGCGTGATGGCATACTCGCGGCGGATGCGGCTGCCTTCGATGACACCCCAACCTGCCGCTTTCAGAGCAGGGTCGATATGTTCGGCGCGGGTTTCGGCTTCATTCATCGTCTAAGGTAATCCGGGTTAAAAGGTCAAACAGCGGGCCGTTAATATAAAAATTTGTCCGGCCGATTTTTTTCTTTTGCACAAAACCATTGGCATCAAGCGCATCTAAATACTTTGCCGCAGTGATGCGCGAAATCCCTAAATCGTTTTCTACAAACTCGATCTTGGTATAAGGATAACGGAATAAGTTATTCAGCAACTCCTGGCTGTAAAGTTTCGGCAGCTCGTTGCGCAAGCGTTGTTTGGTCGACTGCATCAACTCGCGTAAATTTTTGATTAACTTGATTTCGCTCTTGGCGGTAACGGCCACGCCTTTAACGATATAGACGCACCACTCGACCCAATCATGGCTTTCCCGCGTCGATTGCAGCAAGCGGTAATATTGGTTTTTGGTCGAGGTAATGTAACGGCTTAAATACAGCACCGGCAAATCCAGCAAACCTTCGCGTTGAAGAATTAACAGATTCAATATCCGACCGGTGCGGCCATTGCCGTCATAAAACGGATGAATGCTTTCAAACTGGTGATGGGCGATGGCCATGCGCAATAAGGGATCCAGCTCGTCATCGGCATGAATAAATTCCACCAGCTCGGTCATCAGCTGTTCTATCACCCGCGCATCTTGCGGCGGCTCATACACCGTTGCGCCGGTATGCTGGTTTTTAAGCATGGTCCCCGGCAATTTTCTTAAACCGGCGTTGTTTTGCTCGACGGCTTCCTGCACCCGCAAAATCGTATTCAAGCGGATTAAGCCGGACTCCTGCACGTCGGAAAATCCCGCCCTTAGCCCGGCAATGTAGTTTTGCACCTCTTTAGCGGCAGGCGACGCCGCGCTGCTGGGCTCGTAAGCGTAAAGCTCATCATGCGTGGTGATAATATTTTCAATTTCAGAGCTGTCTTTCGCTTCCTGAATAGCCAGCGTATCCAGAAGAATCGCGCGGTTAGGCAACGCTTCGCACAAGCCTTTCAGCTCGGCTAAATAGCGATGCGCCTCAGCCAGGCTTTGCCAGACGGCTTTAACTTCCAGGCTATCATTGCTTGGAATCTCCAATTCAACCACTTTCTTCACCCGCAACTCATGATAAGAAATTTAAATTATCTTATCATGTTAAGGATAACGTGTATAAAAATAGCATTTTTGTTATCACGTTATGACGGATAGGTTTAAAAAACCGGTTTTTTTATACAGGTCATAGTTCCCCGCTGAAGGCTTGGTGGAGCAGGGATTTTTTCAGCTCGTCGAGGGCGGCGAGCTTGCGTTGGTATATGGATTCTAGGCGTTGGGTTTCTTCGCTGAGCTCTTCAAGTGTCGAAACAATGGTACGTTGCTCAGCAATCGATATTGGGAAAGAAACCTTCACCTCACCAATTTTCGTCGGCGAAGTGTGCCGAACCTTCACGCCCGAGGCGGTATCATGAATATCTTTACGTACGCCTTGAGTATTGAAAACGTGAAAAAAGAACTCATTGATCCACGGAACGTCGGCTTTCTTGGTGACTAAACCAAGCCGCTGGTTATGTAAAAACTTGCCTGACTCAGGGGCGAGAATGGAGCTGCCAAGCAGTCCTGCCGCTTGTTCGGTCATTGCCACAAGTAAGTCGTTCTCGTTGAGTACGTAGTCGCGAGGAATTTCGCCGACGTAATACTTCTGCTTCTCGCCACGGTCGCGATAACCGCCGGATTCGTAAAAATTACCGGGGGTCAAAAGGATGTAATCACCTTCGGCTGTAAAGTATTCACTCTTGAAGGCGAAGCCGTGCTTGATGTCACATAGCTCTGATAGTCGCTTATCCACCCACCCTTCGCCGCGCTGGGTGAAAACGGATTGCAGATGGCTTTCGAAAAGGACGCGAGCGTTTTTGAGGTTCTTTTCGGCGTTGGCTTTGGCGGTGGCAATGCCATCAATCGCTTCGTCGAGAATGCCGATGATGCGTTGCTGTTCGGGAAGTGGCGGGAGCGGTACTATAAACCGCTTCAAATCGTCAAACCTCAGGTTATTGATATTTGCACCATCCGACAAGGTCGCAATAAAGTCTTTGTATGCGTTAGATGTCATTAGGTGAAACAGATACTTTGGATGTAGATCACTCCTTGGCGTAATCATTCCCATGAAGCCACCAAACGCATAGTTGTAGTCTTCGTCAATGAAAGCGACCTTTCCAAGATGACTCTTACTTCCACTTGCAGTACAAACCATCAGCGAACCCATTTTTACTTTCTTGCTATTTGGCACGATGACTTTATCGTTGATGTATTTCAGTTTAGAGAAATTAAGGAGATTAGTTGTGAGGTCAATATTTGTTGCTCGCAGAACGATGTTGTCGGACACATCAACCTCATCGCTTTTGGCGTAGGTAAGCCCGCGCTGAAATTCACAAACTTCTCCAAGCGTCTTAATCTGCCACCCTGCCTTCATTGCCCATCACCCCACTTGGCCCGCTGATAAAACACCACGCCAACCCGCTCAATGTGCTCTAACAAACTTGGGCTATCGATGTAACTCAGGATCGACAAATCCACCTGATAGGGGATAGGCGAGTCTTCCAATCTACCGGCAATTTCGCCCAACATGCGATAATCCAAGCCATCGCCGACTAAGGTCAGGTCGATGTCGGAGCCTTTCCGGTAATTGCCCTTGGCACGCGAGCCATAGAGAATCGCCTGTTCGACTGCAGGGTAGTCGGCCAGTATACGGCGAATGATTACCAGGGTTTGCTCGGGAAGTCCAAAACTTGACATGGCTATTCTTTGTGCTGCATGTCTTCTTGCAGTGCAAGAAATTCGGGGTGATAAGTGTTAATGATGGCAACGATTAGAGCCTCCGCAATCTCCAGGTTATAAGTATGGCTGGAGAGATTGCGTTTTTCGATCATATCCATCCAGGTTTCGCCATCTTCAATCAGGCCACGCTTGAATGCCTCGCGCACGGCGCCACGCGAGCCCACGATGCCTTGAATGCCCTCGTACGCCAAATAATCTTTCAATACATTCCAGGCCAATTCGTGAACAAACTCGAATCCTTGTATGACTCCCTGTTTTTCAAGGTTGGACAGCGGTCGCTGCCGCGACAATTCAACTGCCAACGTGAGCTGATAGAGGGCAAGCTTATAATTCTCAAAGCGTTGTTTCCAGCGAATATCCTCAGTCATGAGCCGCTCCTGATAGTAGTTTTTTGATATTTCCAAGCACCTTAGCACTCTCGGAATCCAACGCGGCAATCTCGTCCATGATGTCCTGCGGGCTGCGATGGATGATTGCTTCGCCGCCGTTGGGGTTCTTCACCGAGAGGTCGAAGGTTGCCGGGTCGATGGTGGCCGCATCCACGCTCCAGCTTTTGGGCGAGTCGGCGTTAGTTTGTTGCAATTCGATAAACTCGGCAAGATCGGCGTCGTTCAACGGGTTGGTCTTGCCCATGTTGCGGCCCGGTTCGAGCTGGTAGTACCAGGTCTTGCGGGTCGGCGCGCCTTTCTCGAAGAACAGCACCACGGTCTTTACGCCCGCGCCCTGAAAAGTGCCGCCGGGACAGTCGAGGATGGTATGCAGGTTGCAACTTTCCAGCAGCAGTTTGCGCAAACTGACCGACGCGTTATCGGTGTTGGATAGGAAGGTGTTCTTGATGACCACGCCGCCGCGTCCTCCGGCCCTGAGCATCTTGATGAAATGCTGTAGGAACAGGAACGCGGTTTCGCCGGTGCGGATCGGGAAATTCTGCTGCACTTCCTTGCGCTCCTTGCCGCCGAACGGCGGATTGGCCAGCACTATGTCGTAACGATCCTTGTTCTGAATGTCGGCGAGGTTCTCGGCCAAGGTGTTGGTGTGGATGATGTTCGGCGTTTCGATGCCGTGCAGAATCATGTTCATGATCGCGATCACGTAAGCCAGCGACTTCTTTTCCTTGCCGTAGAAAGTACGCGTTTGCAGGATGTTGTGGTCGCTGGTGGTGAGGTTGCCTTGGGCCGTCAGGTAGTCGAATGCCTCGCACAAGAAGCCCGCCGAACCGACCGCGCCGTCATAAATGCTTTCGCCAATTTTGGGTTGCACCACCTGCACGATAGCGCGAATCAGCGGGCGCGGTGTGTAATACTCGCCGCCGTTGCGCCCAGCGTTGCCCATGTTCTTGATCTTGGCTTCGTAAAGGTGCGACAGCTCATGCTTTTCGGTCTGCGAGCGGAAACGCAGTTCGTCGATGTGGTCGATGATTTCGCGCAGGTTGTAACCGCTGTGGATCTTGTTCTTGATCTCGCCGAAGATTTCGCCGATCTTGTATTCGATGGTGTTCGGGCCATTGGCTTTTTGCTTGAAGCCGTGCAGGTAGGGAAAGAGCTCGCGGTCTACGAAGTCGCGCAGATCGTCGCCGGTCAGCGCCTTGTTGTGGTCCGGCTTGCCATCGTTGTCCTTGGGCGCGGCCCAGCTTTCCCAGCGGTACGGCAGGTCAAGAATGAACGCGTATTTCCTGCCCTCCAGCTCGGCTTCCATGGCCTTGTCCTGCTCCAGGCCGTCCAGAAATTTCAGGAACAGCAGCCACGAGGTCTGCTCGGTGTAATCCAGTTCGCTGGCGCAACCGGCCTCTTTCCAGATGACGTCGTCGATATTTTTGAAGGCTTGTTTGAACATGGATTTTTTTCTTTTGAGCCGCTGTCCGTTTTGGCCGACAACGGGTTATATATAGGGATAACTAAGGGGTTATTTTGGTGTGTCTATCGTACGCGATTGAAGCAATGATCGATTTTACAATTCGCCGAGATGTCGCGGCGGTCGTTACTTGCTTATACATAAAGTAACGTAGCCTTTTAACACAATAACTTAATATGCTTGAAGGGTAATATAGGGATAAAAAGTGAAAAATTATTCAATTTTTTAAATGAAAGCTTGAAATAATCCCTGTCCGGCCATTGGCTTAAATAGGCTCAACATGGAGTTTAACCCCAAGCGCCTTACAGACTTTAGAAATGGTATCGAAGCGTGGGTGCGCGTTGGGTCGAAGTGCTTTATAAAGCGCTTCGCGTGTAAGTCCTGCTGATTTAGCAATGTCTGTCATGCCTCGCGCTCTGGCAATGTCGCCCAGTGCCGCTGCCAATAACGCCGAATCGCCATCTTCAATAATAGCCGTTAAATATTCTGCAACTGCTGTTTCACTGTCCAGATAGTGGGAAGCGTCAAACTCAGGCAGGCTTGATATATTAATTTTATCGGTCACGGTTTAATCCTCCAAAGAATCAGCCAACTGTTTGGCTTCGGCAATATCTGCGGCCTGGGTGGACTTATCACCGCCGCCCAACATGATAATTATTACATCGCCTCTCTGGACATAATACATCCGCCAACCAGGGCCGAACCATCACCTACAGGCTTAATGTCACCCAAGTTGCCAAGTTGGGCCTTTCTCAATCTAGCCACTAACCGGCGTTTGGTCATCCCATCGCGTAGACCGGAAAGCCAAGCATCGAACTTGGGTAAGGTGCGTATTGTAATCATGATTCGATTGTATTCGTTCGATTACATGCGGTCAATAAGGTTCAAACAGTAAAAACAAGTATCGCTCCTTTAAGGGCAAAACTCCGATCTTTAAAATGGTTGATTTACCAATTCACTTGCCGATGCAAAAGCTGGAAAATATCTTCCCGAGCAAGTCATCCGAGGTGAATTTTCCGGTAATTTCCGCAAGGCTGTTTTGCGCTTGTCTTAAGTCTTCCGCGACCAGTTCTCCGGCTTGGCTGCCTCTTAACTGGTCTAAAGCGCTTTCGACAAATTCATGGCCTTTGTTTAAGGCTTCGATATGCCGTCTTCGGGCGATAAACACGTTGTCGGTCGCCTCGTTAAAACCGACGCTCTGTTTGAGATGTTGTTTTAACAATTCCATGCCGTCGCCGGTTTTTATCGACAGGTAGATTTGGGTACCAAGTTCGGTTTGTTTGATTTCCGGCTCCAGGCCCAGCAGGTCTATTTTATTGTAGATTTGGGTGATGTTGCCGCCCGGCGGCAGGGTTTTTAACAGCGACTCTGTTTCCGGTTCCCTTGCATCGATCAGCAATAAAATTTTATCGGCGTTTTTGATCTCTTCGTGGGCTCTGCGGATGCCTTCCTGTTCTATCGCATTGTCACTTTCGCGCAGGCCTGCGGTGTCGATGATATGCAAAGGCATGCCGTCCAGCTGGATGCGCTCTTTTAACACGTCGCGCGTGGTTCCGGCTATGTCGGTGACTATCGCGGCTTCGTGTCCGGCCAGCGCGTTGAGCAGGCTGGATTTTCCGGCGTTCGGTTTGCCCGCCAATACGACGGTCATGCCGTCGCGCAGCAGGCGGCCTTGTTGCGCTGTTTTTTTGGATTTCTCCAATACGGTGCAGTATTTTGACAATCCGGTTTTCGACCACGCCGTCGGTCAGGAAATCGATTTCTTCATCGACAAAATCGATCGCCGCCTCGACGTAGGTTCTGAGCTCGGTCAGTTCTTCGACCAGTTCATTAATCTGTACTGAAAAAAACGCCCTGCATCGATTTTTGCGCGGAGCGGACCGATTGTTCGGTGCTGCTTTCAATCAAGTCGGCGACAGCTTCAGCCTGGGCTAAATCGAGTTTGTCATTAAGAAATGCGCGTTCGGTAAATTCGCCGGGATTGGCTAAGCGTGCGCCCAGCGATAAAACCCGCCGTAACAGCATGTCCAATACGACCGAGCCGCCATGGCCTTGGAGTTCGAGTATGTCTTCGCCGGTATACGAGGCGGGAGCAGGGAAATACAGGATGATGCCGGAATCGATGACCGAGCCGTCGTCATCGGTAAAAGATGAATACTGGGCCAGTCGGGGAGTTAATGGTTTGTTGACGAGGTGTTTGGCGATTTCGGGAACCAATGCCCCCGAAATGCGAATGATGCCGACACCACCATTCCCTGGCGGTGTTGCAATGGCTGCAATGGTATCTGGGTTTTCTATATCCACGTAGGCCTATGGCATTTTAGCTATTTGCTTGGTGATATACGACTGTTGAATGATAGACAGGGTGTTGTTGACTACCCAGTATAAAACCAGACCGGCCGGGAAAAACAGGAAGAAGATGGTAAAGACGATCGGGAACATCTTCATCACTTTAGCCTGGATCGGATCAATCGGCGCAGGGTTTAAGCTTTGCTGAATTTTCATGGTGATGCCCATGATGACCGGCAACA
>Ga0160177_111978_pt1 | contig 12166 bp, 9 predicted proteins | sample met4stb_FD_108563 | JGI IMG/M metagenome (GOLD analysis project Ga0160177, IMG submission 108563) | Synthetic bacterial communities of pure cultures from sediment of Lake Washington, USA, under low oxygen conditions - MT... | ecosystem: Engineered > Modeled > Simulated communities (microbial... >...
GTCGAATCTCTTGGGAAGCCAATAACAAACAATGCTTGAGCAATTGATTTGTTTCCCACGTTTAACATATATGTACCTTTATTATAGCCGCGTCCAGCATTCATTTTGGCCCTAAGTTTTTTAAAACACTATTAGGTCAATTACCTAATAGAAATAATAAAAAGCTTATCACAATAGCGTGTAGATTGCTATTTGATAACTGTAAGTGGATTAGGACCATAGGATGGGCCAAACAAAGTGCGGCCCATCAATTGCGAAAGATGGGCTTCGTTCCTCAGCCCATCCTATCCACCAACCTCAATACCGCAGCCACAAACAAAAATTAACCATTATCGGCGCCATCTGACCAGCTTTACCCCGCTCTGGAAATCCCCAACTTCAACATCCTGGAACGCAAGGTATTCGGGTTCATGCCCAATATCGCCGCTGCGCCCTTGACTCCGGAAATCTGCCAGCCGGTTGCTTCGAGCGTCCGCATTATGTGTTCGCGCTCCACGGCTTCCAACGTCGGCAATTTGCTGGTAGCGGCTTCGGTATGGGCGCGAGCGGGCTGCAACGGCGCGATGTCCAACAGTGAGCCTTGAGACAGGATCACCGCCCGCTCGATGACGTTCTGCAATTCGCGGACATTGCCGGGCCACGCATATTGGCGTAAATAGTCCAGTCCGGCAGGATCAATGTCATCAAAGCGCTTGCAGAATTTTTTTGGCGTATTTGGTCAGGAAAAACCGTGCCAGCAACGGAATATCCATCGCCCGCTGCCGCAATGCAGGCACTTCGACAGGAAACACATTCAGCCGGTAATACAGATCGGAACGGAAGCGCCCCAGACCAACCTCTTCGGCCAAATTACGGTTGGTTGCCGCGATCACCCGCACATCGACCCGGATGGTTTCGCTGCCCCCTACCCGCTCGAATTCCTGCTCCTGCAACACCCGAAGCAACTTGGACTGCGCCGACAGGGACAGTTCGCCGAGCTCGTCCAGAAACAGGCTGCCGCCGTCGGCCAGCTCGAAGCGGCCTTTGCGCTGCTGGGTCGCGCCGGTGAACGCGCCTTTTTCATGGCCGAATAATTCGCTCTCGATCAGCTCGGCGGGCAGCGCCGCGCAATTGACTTTGACCAGGATCGCAGCGCTGCGGTCGCTGAACTCGTGAATGGCGCGGGCCAGCAATTCCTTACCGGTACCGGTTTCGCCGAGCAGCAATACCGGCGTATCGGTACGGGCCACCATTCGCACTTGTTCCATCACAGTCCGCATCAGTTTGGAGCCGCTGACAAAATCGCCGGGGTTATGATCGTCGTTGAGCACTTCCTGCAAGTAGCCTTTTTCCTGTTGCAGCCGGTCCAGTTTCTGTTCGGCGAGGCGGCGGTCATTCACATCGCGGAGGATGATGGTATAGAGTTTTTGGTCGTGGGCTTCCAGCGGCGAAAAGGTGGCTTCGATCGGGAATTCCTCGCCGTCGGCGCGCCGGGCGCTGAGACCTTCCGGCGCCCAGGCCTGGGTTTTGGCGCTGGCGTTATCGAAAGCGATAAATTGCATGAACAGTTTGCTGCAATGCGGCGCGATAAAGCGCTCGACCGGTTGGCCGATCGCAAAATCGGCGGCGCAGCGGAAGATTCTGGCCGCCGCCGCATTGAACAGCGTGATGCGGTGTTGCTGGTCGACAGTAACGATGGCGTCCATCGCCGAACCGAGGATCGAGGAAATCCGCTGCTCGCTTTCAGTCAGCGCCTGCATGGTCAGTCTTTGCTCGGTGCGGTCGCGCTGGGTTTCGACGATCGCCACCACCTCGCCTTGCTCATTGCTAATGGTGCCGGCATCAATGACCAGATACAGCCTGCGACCGTCCGGCATCAGGCACCAGTTTTCGGTATGGCAAATGTCGCTGAGAGAAGTGAAGTCGCTGGCATGCTCGTAAAGGCTGGACACTTCACCCAAGGTGCTGTCGAGTAGCAAATCCGCCAGACACGGGCGTTTTTCGGTATAAAAACCGCGCCAGTGCTGATCGGTGCCGACCATCTCCCCGGCTTTCAGGCCGGTCAATTGCTCGCAGGCCTTGTTCCAGATCACCACCTGATGCTTGGCATTCAACACGAACGTCGACACCGGCATGTGCTGCAATAAATGCTCGGCGGATAGGTTTTGGGTCAGCGGGTTTACTTTCATATCGTATTCACAGGTGTACTAAGGCTTTCATTTTAGAGCGGGTTACAGCATGAAGTACAGCGCAGTGCGCCGGAAACGCCGGTTTTTGCTTGCGCCCAAACGGACTTATGGGCGACAAGACTGGAAAGCCGCACTGAACGGGTTTACTATTCAGTTCGAAGACAGGATGCCGGGTCGTTAATTTAAATCCCGTTTACACAAAACACAGGACACCCGCCAATGAACAACAGGATTATGTGCCGTAATGCCAGATAATACACAGCCTGTGGAAACAAATGGTAACCCATAAAAAACACAGGCTGAGACTTCCGGTATTTTCCACCGGAGGAAAAGTTGTTTTTATTATTTCCCTGTTCGTACTGATTTCGGTATTGCTGGGTGGGATGATTTTTTGGTATGGCAATATTTTCGACGGCGTGCGCTCCTATGTCAGGGGCGAAGGTTTGTGGGCCAAGGCGCAAAAGGATGCCGTATTCTATTTGGGCAGTTATTCGTACAGTCATTCAGAAACCGACTACAACGCTTATCAGGAAGCCCTGAAGGTCACCAGCGGCGATAAAAATGCCCGGTTGGCATTATTGGCATACCCACCGAATTACGAAGAAGCGAGAAAAGGCTTTTTGCAGGGACAAAACCACCCTGACGATATAGATTCAATGATCGGGTTCTTTTTAACATTCCAGCGTATTTCCTATATGCGCGATGCAATCTCTACATGGCAATCTGCGGATCAAACCATCGCTGAATTGAATCAGCTAAGCGAGCAAATTCGAATTGAAATCAACGCATCAAAGCAAAACACCGAAAAAATAGCCGAATTGAGAGACCGCTTGCAGCGGCTCAATGATGAACTTCATCAACTGGAAAATCGCTTTTCACTGATCCTCAGTGAAGGGGCAAGATGGGTTAAACAAACGGTATGGCTCGTTACCGTGCTGGCGCTGGTCATCTTTATCGGTATCGGACTATGGGTCAGCCGCCAGATCATCAAGGGGATCACCAAAGCGGAACAGCAGCTGCTAATCAGCGAGTCACGGTTTCGCAGGCTCAAGGAGTCGAATACGATCGGCATTATTTCCTGGCGGACGGATGGCATGATCGAGGAAGCGAACGATCTGTTTTTAACCATGATCGGCTATGACCGGTCGGATATTTCGACCGGCGTCATCAACTGGCGAGATATTACACCGGCTGAATTTCAGCACCGGGATCAACAAGTCATCAATGAGCTTTTAACCCATGGCCGGTGCGAGCCTTTCGAGAAAGCCTTGATCCATAAACAGGGACACTGGGTGCCGATCTACATTGGCGCGGCGATGCTCGGCGGCAATCAGGAACAAGGCATTGCCTATGTGATGGACCTGAGCGAACGCAAAAAAGCGGAGCAACAGTTAAAGTTGGCGGCAACGGTTTTTGCCGGCAGCAGCGATGGGATTTTGATTACGGATTCATCGGCGCGTATCGTTTCGGTCAATCAAGCATTTTGCGCGATGACCGGATATGATGAGAGCGAATTATTAGGCCAGCCTCCGTCAATCTTGCAATCAGGTTATACCACCGGCGAAGAATATAACCGAATGTGGGAGTCGCTCAATGCAAGCGGCCAATGGCAGGGCGATATTATTGATCGGATGAAAAACGGCACCTTAATACCGATGAGAGCCAGCATTAACCAGGTAAAAAACACCGACAACCAACTCACGCACTATGTCGCCATCATGTCGGATATTTCCGAGCGCAAGGCGGAAGAAGAGCATCTGCGTCATATCGCTTACCATGACCCTTTGACCGGCTTGGCTAATCGAGTGTTGTTCAATGACCGGCTTGAGCAGGCCATTAAACTGGCGGCGCGCAACAATACCAAATTTGCCGTGTTATTTCTGGACCTGGATAAATTCAAACCGGTTAACGATCTTTTTGGGCATAAGATCGGAGACAGGCTATTGCAGAAAGTTGCGGATAGACTCACTCGAAGCGTCCGCGAAACCGACACCGTCACCCGATTGGGCGGAGATGAATTCGTCATACTGCTGGAGAATGTTACCAGCCGGGAGATGGCAGAGAAACTACTTAGCCAGATTACCGATGCAATAGGCAAGGCTTACCGTATTGACGATTACGATATCGAAATTGGCGTAAGCGCCGGAATAAGCCTGTATCCCGACCATGGAACCGACGCTAAAACGCTGCTGCATTATTCCGATACCGCAATGTACGAAACAAAGGAATCAAAAAGGGGCCATGCTCCATGAGCATCTCTACCAATTATGAAAAGTCGGCATCACATAGCAATTTAGTGACCGCTTCAAAGTCGAATTGATTGACCCGCTCCGTCAGCGCATCGGCTAAAGGCGCGTCAATCGCTCTAATTTGTTCAATCACGGTCAGGCTTTGCTCTATATCCAAACTCATGGCCGCTTGCTGTAATTCGGACAACAGCGCTTCGGGCAGGCGTTTTAAGTGTTGCGCATTAAGCAATTGCTCGCTAGCGCTTTTCTCGTTAACCGGCTCATCGTAAATAAACTGCACGCCTAAATGCTTTGCCATGCAATCGAAAATTTCGCTATCGCGATAGGGTTTGCCAAGAATATCATCGATACCTGAGTTTAAAAATTCGTGCCGTTGTTCTGAAAAAACCGATGCGGTGACAGCAACAATTTTCACTTTATCACCACCGGGCAAAGCGCGGATTTTTTGCGTGGCGACGATGCCATCCATAATGGGCATACGCCTATCCATCCAAATAAAATGCGGCTGCCAATGCATAAATTGTTCTACGCCTTGCTGACCATTCACCGCTTCATGCACCTGAAAACCGACCGATCCCATCAACCTTTTCAGCAACAGCCGGTTTTCCAGTTGATCCTCAACAATCAAGACACGATACTCAGGCTGTCCCGCCGCCAACCCCAGCACTCGATTACCATCGAGAACGGTTTTGTTGATAATCTCTGACTGGTCGACCTTGGCAGCAGGTAACGTTAAGATAAACGATGATCCTTTATTCAACTCACTGGTCACGGTAACTTGTCCGCCCATTAATTCCGCATATTGTTTGGTAATCCGCAGACCTAAACCGCTGCCTTGTTGATCGGATTCCCTGCCGACCTGGACAAACGTATCGAAAATAAACGGTAAATCCTGCTTGGCAATGCCGATACCGGTATCTTTAATCTCGCAGTTCAGTAAGCATTGCTGAGTATCGGGTAAATCATCAGCCGTTAAGCGCACAATAACGCGGCCTTTTTGCGTGTATTTAATGGCATTGCCGACCAAATTAAGCAAAATTTGCCGGAATTTTGCTTCATCGCTATTAACAAAACGCGGAAAACTGGACGATTGGTCCAACAACAATTCCAGGCCTTTGGCTTCGGCGCGTTCGTGCATCATGTCAATGGTGTCACGAATGAGCGCGCCTAAATCGAAATTACCGTTTTCAATGATTACACGCCCCGCTTCAATTTTCGCCATATCCAACACATCATTAATCAACTCCAGTAAATGTTTACCGCTGTTGTTGATAATGTTCAGAGTTTCACGTTGATCAGGGCTAAGACCGCTGTCTTTTTGCATTAACTGCGAAAATCCCAGCACGGCATTCATCGGGGTGCGTAATTCATGACTCATGTTAGCCAAGAAGATACTTTTGGCGCGATTCGCCGCTTCCGCTTCATTTTTTGCCGCTAATAATTTTTGCTCTGTTTGCTTACGAATGATGATTTCTTGCTGCAATAAGTTATTGACGTTCTGTAAACGGGTATATCCGAGAATTTCATTCTTTAAAACCAGCGCGGCGTAATTAAAGAACAGCGGCAATTGAATATACAAATCGCGCATGGCGATATGCAGGCTTTCCATTTTGAACACGCCGATCACCGTCGAACCGACTTTGAGCGGATAAATCCATGTGTACGCATGGGTGAAAGCAGGTGTCAGCATCTGGGTATCGCTAAAATCATGCTCATATTCGCTGGCATCGCCTGTGGCGAAAGCGCTGATAACGCGCTCATCATCCAGTTGTTGCAGGTGTTTTTTCACGCCATACACATCGGCATAGAAAATATCCGCATCGATTTTGTAATACAGAATCAGGTTAGCCCCACCGATGACATCGACAATCGAACGCAGCATATTATCGATGACATTTTCCAATCCTGAGGCTTCACTCATTTTACTCATCAACTGCATGACCAGTTGTTGATTGGATTTGTCCAAGGCGAGTTTGGTAGCGCGTTGTTTGAGTTTATCCCACTCGGCAACGGAGATGGTCATTAGTTCATTGGTCATGCAAGCTGTCCAATTTATGCCTGATGGCGGTGTGTAAGACATTTTCGAGATGATCCAAAGTCACATCGCGCCATTGCACAGGTAAATCCAGCATGGCGCCGATGCGCGCGGCTTCCCGGCTGAAATCATCGGATTGCGGTGTGCGCAGGCACAACAGATAGCGGTGCTGGTCATGGAAAATATCGCGAATAACAGCGATATTCGAACCGAATGTCTTGGCAATAACGGCATCCCAATTGCGAACCCAATCATCCAATAAAAAGAACGCACCTTGAGCCAATTCCCGATTAAATTCGTCCGCACCGAGCAGCATTTCAATACAATTTTGTCCCGGTGTTCGCAAAGTTCGCCCCTCATTCAGCATGCTATCCATTCCCGGATGACAGGCCCCGTAAAAGACAATGGTTTGTTCCTCTGCATGCCTGGCTAACCCCGCCTGTAAAGCGCAGGCCAGGCGTTTGAAGTCGATATGCAACGAGGCAGGCAGAAAATCCGTGGTCAATGGCCAGTTATTTTTTGCAATTAAATAGCCCACTTCTTTTTGCAAAATGCCGCAACCGACCAGGCTTAGTGTTGATGGTGACATTTAGTATTCAGCCACAGATCGACAGATAAGGCGAAAGGCACAGGGCTAAAGGCGAAAAAATCCGAGCGTCAACACGCCCGCCCTTAGCCTTTCGTCTTTCGCCTTTTGCCTCACTCTTGATAATGTCCATCTGCATAACCCGTGGCTGAACAATTAAAATTGCCCGAATTCATAAACGGCATCCAGCATCGCCCGAATATTGCGTTCAGGGATTTTATACGGCATTAAAATCGTACCGAAAAGAAATTTATTCCCCGCCATACCCGCCGCCAACATGCGTTTCACTTCCTGTCTGATTTGCTCTTCCGACCAATCAATGAGTTTAATATCATTGATAACGCCACAGGTCAGGCCGCGGCCGTTGATGATTTGCTTGCCTGCCGCAATATCATCCAGGGGACTTAAATAATAAGTTTCTATGCCGATTTGCGTAATAATGTCTTCAATGACCTGATTAAACCGCGCCCCGCCGCAGTAATAGACGATGCCCTGCAAGCCTGCGCTTAAATCTTGTTTCATCCATGGAATGCCGGTTTTGATGATGTACGGCAGCGGCACAAAATCGGTAGAACCGAACGGGTTCGCATAGACGATCACATCGACGCCCAATTCCCTCAAGGCGGCGATATGGCGCTGACAAAATAACGAACATTTGGCTAACAACTCATCGCGCACTTCAGGCGGTCCCATGAATAATAATTCAAACCATTTATCCATGCCCATTAACAAGGCAGGCAATGCCATAGCAGCTGTCACATAACCGCAAATCGGATAGCGCCCGCCGACTTCCCGCTTCAAGATTTGCAGGCATTTCAATTCTTCGGCAAAAACGGGGTGATGGATAATATCGTCAGGAATTTCCAGATTGTGAATATCGTCATAAGACTGGATAACAAAATGCTCAACATTAGGCGGGCCGTCGGGCGAAAATAAAATCTTTCGACAGCCCAATAATTCCGCTTCTTTGCCGACATAAAACAGACTCCACACATTATCGTAACCGTATTTCTCGCGCATTTTCAGCTGCCCTTCGGCAACATACTCGCCCCGTTGATAATAATCATGCAGAGAAGCTAAACCCAACTCTTTAACGCCTTGATCCAATAAATTGCAAAACACGGGAATCCGGTCCGCTTTTTCGCCCTTTATTGCCGCGACCAATCTATCCATTCCAGTAATCATTTGTGCATCTCCATGATCAAATCCTTAATGACTTTGCCTGCTGAAATACCATCGCTTGCCCACGCATCAGCTTGTACGACTTTGTAAAGCTCCGTATCCCATGTATAAGGTGCGCCGCCGACAATGATTTTAATGCGGTCTTCCAACTGGCGTTGTTTAAGCAATTCCCGCACGGCAAGACAACTGTATTCACTACGGGCGGTATGCACCATCATCGAGGAAATGGCGATAATGCAGGCATTATGTTCCAGCGCGGTATCGACAAAGCGCTCGGCACTGACATTGACGCCTAAATCAACCACATCAATCATCAACGAACGCAAGCAACCGCTGACAATGCGCTTGCCCAACGTATGCATATCGCCGTGTGATGTGCCGATGACTACGCGGCCAATAGTTTCCGGGCTGGTTTGAAACTGCGCGACCATTTCATCGGTGACTTGGGAAGCGATTTGCGAAGCCATGAAATGTTGGGCAAGATTGGCATCGAAATCTTCACTGATGGCTTTAATCATCTGCTCCATCGAAGGAATTACCACCTTAAAAACAATGTCCTCAGGCGTAACGCCCTGAGCGATTGCTGCGTGAATGACTTCGAATGCTTTATCGCGATCCGTGTCAAAAACGGCTTCGCTGTAAGCTGCAATAATATGTTCCAATATCGTACCCTCCCCCATAATTATTCAGCGCACAGCACAACACATTTAAAAATTTCACCACGAAGACACGAAGTTTTATTTCTTCGTGTCCTTCGTGCCTTCGTGGTGAATAAAATACTTTTAAGATACTGCCTTATCCAATTCATCCGTGCAATCTGTGGCTGGATAGTCACATAAAGTCATGTTAACGGCATCGGCTGTAAGTAAAGATTATCGACAAAGACTTCTTCATAAGCGCTGACTTGCGACAAATTAACCATTTCAATAGTGCGCTTCAATTCATTTAATTGTTCATCGCGATTAGGACTGGAAAGCAATTGCTCACAACCCATTAGCGCGGCATTACCGCACAATTCGACTCTTTCAGGCGCACAACCCGGTAATAAACCTATGGCTTGAGCATGTTGAATATTTAAAAACTGCCCAAAAGAGCCCGCAATACATAGCCGTGTTAAATCTGCCGATGACGCCCCTGCGATGCTAAGCAGTTTACTAATACCGGCACCTGTCGCCGCTTTGGCACGTTGAAAAATATCAATATCCTGTTTTTTAACGGTAACACGATAATGCAAATTGACTAACTCAATATCCAATTCGGAAACCGCTTCGGCGAAACGACCGTTTTTTTTCAACTGTCCCGATTCCAGCAAACAGGCCATCACATCGCATAAACCCGAACCGCATAATCCTTTAATCTCGCTTGTATCGATCAATGTACCGATTAATGTGCCGTAAAACGCTCCTGTCGCGGCATCATAATCAACATGGCTAATCGCCCCCTGTTCAGCGGCAACACCGCAGCTAATGCCGCAACCTTCAAATGCAGGGCCGCCGGGGACGGAAGTGATCCATAATTTGTTCTGATGCCACAAGGCTATTTCGGTATTGGTGCCGAAATCAATGAACAACGCACTGCCCGGACTGTCCGTTAAACGCACCGCCAGTAAGCCGACCAATAGATCGGAGCCGACAAAACCGGCTACCGGCTGAACAGATGCAATAGGGATTTGCGTTTGCCGCAAGGTTGAAAAGTTTAAAGCACAATCGATGGCTTGCGTCCAATACGCGGGTTGCAATAATTGTTCAGCATGCTTGTTGGCCAGCAATGCCAACATCGCGGTATTGCCGACCAGCAAAATTTCCGTAACAGCCAACTTTTTAGCGTCTATCCACTCCGTCACCACCCGCTCTACCGTGTCCTGTATCAACTCGCTCATCGCCGGACCGGCGCTTTTATCCGTCGTAGCGGCGGTCAATCGATTCAGTATATCCGTGCCGTAGTAGGTTTGCGGATTAAATCCGCAATACCCCGCGATACGCCGCTGATGCGTGCTATCCCAAAGACTGATGCGTACTTGCGTTGAACCCAAATCAACGGCCACAGCATAGCGGGCATTCGCCGTTACTAACGGCGAATGAATGCTTAAAGTATCCAGCGCTTCTATAGTCAGCGGATTAATGAGGCTAACACTTGCGTGATCAATCAACGTCATCTGACAGGCGAGACGAATGCCTTGGGCGATTTGCCCGGCGCTAAGATGTTTCTGTTCATACTGCGTCAACTCATTGGCCGCGCCTTGGTCGATACGCACCTGACACAGACCGCATGTGCCTTTACCCTGACACGCTGAACGCACCCGCGTATGCTCGTACGTTGCCAATAAGTTGAATAAGTTGCAAGGCGATGTGAAGGGAATGTCGGCGATGTGCCGATGGTTTAAGTTAACCGAAAGTATGAACATTTTTGTTTGCTATTCATATTGAGTGTATTTATTTCGAATAGCGATAAAGTCATCCAAATGATCAAAAAACAGCGTAACCATATCCGGATCAAAATGCTTGCCTTTTTCTTGTTGAAAAATCTCTAAAATTTTGTCCAGACTCTTCGCGGGCTTATAACATCGTATGGCCCCCAGTGCATCAAACACATCGGCAACAGCGGTAATACGTCCTGCCACACTGATTTCTTCGCCTTTAAGACCAGAGGGATAGCCGGTACCATCCCATTTTTCATGATGTTCCAAAGTAATAGTCGCCGCCAATTTAAATAACGGGCGTTGTGACACGCTGAGCATCTGAAAACCCAAATGACTGTGAGTTTTCATAATCTTCCATTCTTCAGCGGTTAATTCTCCTGGTTTATTCAAAATACTATCTGGAATAGCCACTTTGCCGATGTCGTGCATGGAAGCGGCTTGTTTTATCAGCTCCAGATCTTCATAACCATATAATTTTGCCAATAAATACGAATATTCTGCGACACGTTTTACATGCAATCCCGTTTCATGAGAACGGGTTTCACAAATCTGTCCCATGGTAAAAATAAGTTCTTGCTGAGTATCAATGATTTCCTGATTCAACACCTCAATTTCATGGATGCTAAAAGCGATTCTTGCTTCCATATCATCTTCATAGGCTTTTAATTGCAAATGGGTAGCAACACGAGCCTTTACTTCTTCAAATTGAAAAGGCTTATTAATATAATCAAGAGCGCCCACATTAAAAGCTTGGATTTTATCGGCGACATCATTTAATGCGCTGATAAATAACACTGGAATATTTTTTGTTTCAGGATTGTCTTTTAACGCCGTACAGACTTCATAACCACTCATTTCAGGCATTTTAATATCCAGCAGAATCAAGTCCGGCTTTTTTTGTAGCAACCGCTTGTAATGCCATAGCGCCATTGTTAGCAGGCCGTACTTTATAACCCTCTTCCTTTAACAGGGTCGATAATAGCTGCAAGTTAGCCAACGTATCATCGACGATTAAAATATCCGCTGTATATTCCAAAGGTAATCCTTTAAGCATGAATTTGATGATCCTAAAAATTTGTGCGCAAAATAACACGCAGAGTAGAGACAATAAAACCCAACTTGATGTGCCGACACTTTTTCGGACACCAAATAGAGAATCTCCATGTCATTGAAAAGGGTTAACGGTTCCCGCGTTAGCTTATAAAAGAATAGTACGTTAAAGACCGCATTCGTCAATAGCTGCCAGGAATAAATATCGGCAACAAATCAACGATCTGAATTGATTACGATAACGGGATGACTAAACCGGCATTAAATCTGTAAAATAGCGGTTTTTTTATTGTCCAGCTCCTTAAATCATAATGCGTACTACTCAATTCCCGCTCAATACCGTTAAAGAAACTCCGGCCGATGCTGAAATAGCCAGCCATCAATTGATGATCCGCGCCGGGCTGATCCGCAAACTGGCCGCAGGTCTTTACACGTGGTTACCCTTGGGGCTGCGGGTTATGCGCAAGGTCGAAAAAA
>Ga0160177_105290_pt1 | contig 12135 bp, 7 predicted proteins | sample met4stb_FD_108563 | JGI IMG/M metagenome (GOLD analysis project Ga0160177, IMG submission 108563) | Synthetic bacterial communities of pure cultures from sediment of Lake Washington, USA, under low oxygen conditions - MT... | ecosystem: Engineered > Modeled > Simulated communities (microbial... >...
AAAGAAAGTAACTCGCTTTCGGGTGCGACAACCCGATTCAATCAAGTGTCGCGCTAGCGACTCCTTAATGTTAAAGCGGTCGAAATTCGACTAACTGCGTAACATCGCGCTTTATACCAACGGTTTCGCGGACAGCCTGGCTGATTTGACTGACAAAATACCTTATTTTCAGGAACTGGGCATCAACATGGTGCATATCATGCCGATTTTGATGTGCCCGGCAGGCAAAAGCGACGGCGGCTATGCGATCAGCGATTTCCTGCAAATCGACGATAGGCTTGGCGACATGGACGATTTCCGCCAGGTTGCCGAGGAATTCAGGAAACGCGATATCCTGCTGGTTCTGGACATCGTGCTCAATCATACCTCCGACGAACACGAATAGGCCAAAAAGGCGGTCATGGGGGAGCGCCGTTATCAGGATTATTACTTTATGTTCGATAACCGGGAAATTCCCGATATGTTCGAACAAAGCATGCCGGAAATTTTCCCCGAAAGCGCGCCGGGCAATTTCACCTGGAATACGGACATGCCAAAATGGGTGATGACCGTCTTCCATGATTACCAATGGGATTTGAATTACAGCAATCCCGAGGTGTTCATTGAAATGCTCGACATTATCCTGTTTTGGACCAATCAGGGGGTTGATGTGCTGCGCCTTGACGCTGTTGCCTTCCTGTGGAAAAAAATCGGCAGCTCCTGCCAGAACGAGCGCAATACGCATCTGATTTTACAGTTGATGAAAGATTGTTGCCAGGTGACCGCGCCCGGCGTGTTGTTTATTGCCGAAGCGATCGTCGCACCGGTTGAAATCATCAAATATTTCGGCGAAGACGCGATTATCGCCAAGGAATGCGAAATCGCTTACAACGCCACCTTGATGGCTTTGTTGTGGGACGGCATTGCCACCAAAAACGCCAAATTGCTGTATCAGGGGGTGAAAAATCTGCCCGCCAAGCTGGAGCGGGCGACCTGGCTCAACTATGTGCGCTGCCATGACGACATCGGCTTCGGTTTCGACGACAGCGATGTCCGGGCCGTGGGTTACGAGCCTTTCCAACACCGAAAATTTCTGGTCGATTATTTCAGCGGTCAATTCGATGCTTCTCCGGCCAGGGGTATGGTGTTTATGCTTAGCGAGGAAACCGGGGACGCGCGCATTTGCGGATCGCTGGCCTCGCTGGCGGGACTGGAAGCGGCGCAGGAAAGCGGCGATCCGGCCATGATTTCATCCGCCGTCAATAAAATCCTGTTACTGCATAGCCTGATTCTGTCTTTCGGCGGCATCCCGCTGCTTTATAATGGCGATGCGCTCGGCGTCGTCAACGACTACAGTTATCGCGACGACGCCAGCAAAAGCAACGACAACCGCTGGATTCACCGTCCTAAAATCAATTGGGAAAGAGCCGAATTACGGAACAAACAAGGCACGGTGGAACACCGTTTGTTCAACGCTCTGAAAAAAATGATCGCCATCCGCAAGGAAACGTCCGCGTTCGCTGATTTCAACGACCGAGAATTACTGGACGTCAATAATGAACATTTGTTCTGTTTTATCCGTTTCAATTATCAGCGTCCGTCGGAACGGGTCCTGGTAGTCGCCAATTTCGACGCCAGTCCCCAGTATCTTGATCTGGAAGTCATCAGTGGCCGAGGTATTAACCTTCACAGCCAATTCATCGATTTATACAGCGGCAGAAGTCCAGCCCAGTATGATCGCCGGATCGTTTTACAGCCTTATCAATTTTATTGGTTAACGGAAATATGAGATGATTGGAGCCGCTTTTCCTGTTGAATAGTCTAAAAAACGCCAAACCGTCCATAGTCTGTTTAAGGTATGGATAGTGAGACAGATTAGTGGCTTATGACCTGATAATGTACGGGTATTTTCGGCCATAACTGGCTATTCACTTGTGTGGCCGTTTTATTGATCAACACGGCCACTCTGGCGCCCTATCCGCTGATACGCGGTAATAAATCAACGCTAAACCCAGCGCCGGTGACGGCAACATATCTATGGTTTGTATATTTGCAGGAATGTCTAAATGGTAAAATTTACACAGGCATTATTACCAATATTGAAGTACGATTTAAAAAACATCTTGCTGGTAAAGGGGCAAAGTTCACAAAAATGAATCCACACTCTTACATAATGGCTATCAAACAATGTAGAAATCGTTCAGAAGCAAGTAAACTAGAAGACCGAATTAAGCAACTGACGCCAGACAAAAAAACGTGTATTGGGTTTGATTTGGAATGAAATAAATCAAGGAATTTAACAAGATGAGATTAAAAGAAAAAGAGGTTGAAGTAGGCTGTTTATATTTGACCACTGTAAATCAATATCGTGCCGTACTCGCGATGAAAGGTGAATTTTTGATTTATGCTCCCAGTTCGGAAGGGACTGCAGCATTAAATCTGAATTCTACAAATATGCCATTTGAAAATCAGCCATTTAAGAAATGCCAAATCGTTACCTTTGCCAAAAAGGATTATCAAGTGTTTGACTTCAATGGCACTGAAGCTATCAAACATAAATTGAATGAATTACAGCTAGCAGAAGTAATAACACAGTGTAATGCTAAGTCAGCTATTGCTACACTGTTAGCAGAATAAAACAGTGACAACAGCAAAATTTATAACTCAATGCTGGGGTTACGCTTCAAAAAAACTGTCACTAAAAATATCTTCTTCCACATACAAAAGCCTGACAGACGCTGGTCGGCCATAAACTGCCTGTAGTGGCTGGCAGCTTTATGACGATGAATAATGGCAGAATGAAGTACGGTAAAGCTTGGGCGAAAACCTTTATTTTCGGAGGATAGGCGAAAGTCCGGATGCCTATATATGATAAAAAACATTATCCTCTGTACATGACAAAAAAACCTTATAAACAGGTTCAATATAATTGTGGTATAAAATCCAATATTTCAAATTATTTGGTATTGGTAAAATATTGATATTACCAGGAGACATTTTTGAAACAATCCTTTTATGACCTAAATTATTCTGATTTAGAAACAGTTATAAATCAGAATAATTTAAACCACTCAGCAGCGACAGTTCTTTTTAATTGGTATTATAAGAAAAAAGAAAATGCTCAATGCCATGATAAAATTTCCAAATGTTCATCGGCCTTTTTTCAAAATAACTTCGACTTTTCTCTGCCCGAAATCGATACGGTTCATGAGTCAAAAAAAGATCGCACAGTAAAATTTCTTTTTAAGCTTAAAGACAATCATAAAATTGAAACCGTCCTTATTCCGTTTCATAATAAATATTCTATTTGCCTTTCATCGCAGGTTGGCTGTGCAATGAATTGTTCTTTTTGTTTTACCGGAAAACAAGGGCTTAAAAGAAATTTGACTACAAGTGAAATTGTTGGACAGTTTCTACAGGCCTGGCGATGGTTAGCGAAAAATAGACCTGGAGAAGAGAGAATTCTAAATATTGTTTTTATGGGACAAGGCGAACCTTTACATAATTTTGATGCCGTCAAAAAAAGCGTGCGAAATATTTTTATCAAAACACGGAACTTCAATTGGTGTTCAAAAAATTACTATTTCAACGGCTGGTTATATTCCTGGACTTGAAAGATGGAGCCAGGATATTCCTGGAGTAAACCTTGCGTTATCTCTTCATTCCCCCTTTGAAGAAAAGAGGAATGAACTTATTCCCATTAATAGAAAATATCCGCTAGATGAGGTGTTGGCAACTATTGACAAGATACCTTTAAATAAAAAGCAATTTATTACTTATGAATATATTCTGATAAAAGATTTTAATGATTCTCCAGATGATGCTAAAAAATTGGGAACGATACTGGCTGGTAAAAGTGCTTATATAAACTTAATTCCTTTTAACTCATTCCCAGGATCACATTATGAGAGTCCGGATTTGGATAAAATTGAAAAGTTTAAAGAAGTTTTAGACACTTTTAAAATCCCGACTTTAATAAGAAGTGCTAAAGGCGATGATGTATTAGCAGCATGTGGACAACTCAATTCTAAAAATTAATTAGCTATCAAGTGCCGGTGAATGGGGTCGGACCAAGTCAACAATATGTTTTCATGGAAAAAAAATACATAAAACCTGAAATTTAACCGATAAATCACCGGATGAGCCGGTGATTTTCATGTTACTCCTTTTAGAAGTAGTTTATCGACTAACTGCTAAGGGCCGTTAACCACCCGACGAACAAAGAGCCAACTCCTCACAATTTTTGATCAATCTTGACGGTCGCTTGTCGGCCACTAACTACCGTTCAAGTTTTCCGAAAGCTGGCCTTGAAATTGGGGTAAACAGACCTTCAATCAATTATGAAACTCGCCTAATAGACTGAGCCCGTAAATTCGTTCAGGATAAAATGCAGTTTTTACAAAACGAATTATGCAATAACGAGGCTCGTTGACATCATTCAGGGAAAACAAACCCAATCGTCTGCGGAGCGCACCCACTAAGCTTCGTCGAGGTTAGCAACAGCCGCTGGCATTTGATTCACACCTCGCTTTGTAAGGCTCATCGATCAAAGTTTCCTACTGTGAGAACGCCTCACCGAATATGATCGCATCCGCTTTGTAACGACAGTAACGGACGCCGCGTTCACGGCGACCGAATCTCGACGATAGCCAGATTGTACCGATCCGTCGTAGGGCTCGTATCGTTTATGGTCACCGTAGTACCAGCCGCAGGCGTTATGGCTGAACTTCGCTGCATCCAGTAAGTGTCGCCGAGAGGCGAAAGGTACTGGTGTATGAGAGTCTGTCCGGAGCCTATCGTACGTGATATGGGGTTGTCGTAATCGTTTCCGACTCCTATTACCAAAGAGCCACTCCGCGTCGTGGTGAGGGACGCGGTGGGCGCACCGGCCTTACTGTTTGCGGTCGCGGTTGCTCCGATTGCGTTAGCACCATTTGTGCCCGTTGTATCGACGCCCGTGAAGCTCATCAGGGAGATAGATGCATTGACATTCTGAGAAAGGGTAGCCGTGACGGTCTGGTTCGAGAGTACAGCCGGCGCGAACGCGCGCCAGATTTCTGCTGTACCGCTCTGAGCGTTCGCTCGCGCCACGAGTGTCCAGGTTAGTCCGCCGCCGGACACGGCAGTCACAGTAGTGTTTGCTCCAGAGAGATAATCGGTGGCGATGAGGGCCAGCAGCAGTTCATTACCGGCTGCAGTCGAGAACGTAGGGCTGGAGATCGTCTTGCTTCCGGTAGCGTTATCCTTCGACACTATGGCATCGATTGCGATACCCGAACTTGAAGAAGATGTCGCCGTGAAATTCACTCCCGTGACATTGCTGCCATTAATCGTCACGGATTGGCTCGCCGGCGCGAACGTTACACCCGATTTGCTTGGCGTCACAACATAGGAACCGTTTGTGAGATTGGCAAAGGCGAAATTCCCGGATGCGTCGGCAGTAACGGTCGCGGAGGCGGCACCTGACAGGGAAACGCTACTTCCCGCCGTAAGACTCGAGGGCGTCAGTGTCCCAGAGATCGAACTGGGACTCGAAGTTATCGCCGAGAAATTCACTCCGGTGACATTACTGCCATTAATCGTCACGGACTGACTCGTCGGCGCGAACGTTACGCCCGATTTGCTTGGCGTCACAACATAGGAACCGTTTGCGAGATTGGCAAAGGTGAAATTCCCGGACGCGTCGGCAGTAACGGTCGCGGAGGCGGCACCCGACAGGGAAACGGTACCCCCTGCCGTAAGACTTGAGGGCGTCAGCGTCCCAGAGATCGAGTAGGTAGCACCCAAGGGCGCCCGTACCTCGACCAGGCTGAGGTTGTACCGATCAGTTGTGGGTGCGGTGTCATTGATGGTGGCCGTGGCGCCAGCACTCGGCACCGGAGCGTTAAGTTGCTGCACCCAATAGGTATCGCCCGCCGGGGTGAGATATTGATGTACGACCGTTTGACCTGAGCCTGGCGTTCGGGAAATCGCGTTGTCATAGTCATTGCCAACACCCAGCACGAGGGAATTGGCTCGAGTCGTGACCAACGAGGCGGTCGGAGCTCCGCTGGAACTGTTCGCGCTTGCCGTCGCACCGATGGCACCCGAACCCGCGCCCGTCGTATCAACTCCGCTGAAGTTCGCGACGTACATCGAGGAAACGACCGAATTGGACAGCGTGGCTGTCACCGTCACATTGCTGAGGGGCGCGGGGGCAAATGCTCTCCAGATCTCCGACGTGCCGCTCTGGACGTTCGTCCGCTGTACCAGTGACCAAGTCAATCCACCACCTGTTATGCCCGTCACAGTGGTGTTGGTACCTGACAGGTAATCGGTGGTGATGAATGCCAGGAGCAGCTCGTTCGCTCCGGTGGTCGAGACCCCCGGGGTACTTATCGTGCTGCTGGCCGTTGGATTGTCGGTGAATGCCTTCGTGTCGACCGTTGGCGCAGTGCTCGAAAGAATTGAGAGTGACACGTTCGCCGAATGAGTGACGGAGCCGCTCGTTCCAGTAACTGTAAGGGTGTAGTTGCCCAAAGGTGCATTGGCAGCCGTCGTGATCTGCAGTGTGGCCGTACCGGAACCGGTCACGCTCGAAGGCGTCAAAGAGGTCGTCACGCCGCTCGGAGCTCCGGAAATTCCGAGACTGACGACTGAGGCAAACCCATTAAGCGCGGCCACGTTCACGGTATAGCTCGCGCTTTGACCTGGTAAGACACTCAGGGCCGTTGGGCTCACCGAGATCTGAAAATCCGGCGCAGTCCCTGACAACAGCCCGTATACCGCTACTTGATTGGACCAGGTAGCGATGTATACCTTCCCGTTATTGACCAGTGGTGGTACAAATTTGGCGAAATTGCCGAATCCGTCTCGCGTAGCATCTATAGTCGAGTTCCAAAGCTCCTGCGAGACATTGCCTGCATTGAATGCATACAACACGCCTGGAACCGGTGGATTGTTTTCCGCATCTCCGCTAGCCGCAGTAGTCGCCCAGACGATGCCACTGCCGGACGTTTCGCCGTTGGCGGAGAGTGTGAGAATACCACCAGGGTAAATTTGATTGGTATAGGGTCCCTGTGAGGTGGGTGTGCTTGCGAAAGTCGTTCCGTTGAAGGCAAACGCTTTGAGAGAATCGCTCACTCCCCAGTTATACATCAGCGGGCCGCCGTTCGCGGCGGAGCGTTGCCAGTATACCGGCCCACCCCGGATTTCCGATGGGAAATTCAGCTTCTGGACGATCTGGCTGTTGCTCGCGTTGTACTTGCCGAGATTGGACGTGTTAAGTACGTACAGGTCGCCCGCCTTGCCGCCGCCAGTAATCAGGCTCGTGCCCGGGATCAATGTCGGGCCCGAGCCGGTCAGATCTAGATCTGCTGAATCAAGCGCGGACCAGTTGCTGGGAGTAAACCAGTCGATCAGCTTCAACCCCTGGGTCGGGTCGAGCTTAAGCACACTCTCGCTGAAGTTATTGAGGCCGTCGTAGCCACCGCCAAAGCCATTACCAACAAAGACATAAACAAACCCCGAGCCGTCGACGACCGGCGGGCGGCCGGACTGCCACACGCCACCGCCACCATTACCTGTGGCAACTGTCGCGAAAACACCCGTTTGGGCGAGAGTATTCTTGTCGTAGGCCATCATCCATCCAGAGTATCCGTTGGCGAACTCCAGCTGCATAGCGCCGAATCCGAACACTACCTGATTGCCCACGAGCACGAGCGACTGTCTTTGCAGTAGATATTGCGCGTCGAACGTGACACCGCCGTAGCTGCCCGAGATCTTTACGCCGGATCCGGGGCGTGCGGCACCCGTCGTAATGTCGATCGCGTGCAGTCGGTAGACCATCATGCCATTAGGCGTGCTGGGCGTAACGCCTTCGAGGTCGCAGACAACGACATACAGCGTATTGGTGGATAAGTCGATCACCGGCGTACTCAGAACGCCGAGGTTACCGACGATTCCGCGATCGCCCGAAAAGACGAAGTTTCCAATCGGTACAGACGTGGCACCGACGAGGCTCGCCAGATTGACCCGCCACAGCGGTGCGCCGCCTTTGTCAGCGTCGAACGCGTACAACGTGTCGTTCATCGTGGCGACGTATAAGACGTTGTGTGCCACTTGGTTGATCACCACGTTCGGCACGTACAACGGTTGCGCAAAGAGAGCGTCGTCCACTGGCAATTTGAAAACGAGCCCGAATGTGCTGGGACTGACGTTCGTGGTGTTCAGCGTCGCCTCGCTGAGCGTCGCGCCGGTGACCCCAGCGTCGTACCCTCGCTGCAGTACCGGTGACTGCGCGTGTGCGATGGGGCTTAGTAGTACAGCGAGCGCAATGCCGACCAGCAAGATACCCAGTGACTGTAGAGCGCGACGGAGGACATCCCAACTATTTATCTCGGGCTGTATGCTCGACCAGGCGAGCGGAGATCGAAAAGCTTGTGTTTTCATTTGGTTTCCTTATCGCAAACGTCATTAGGATCACAAAATAAACTATTTACCCATGGTGCATTTAAGAGGTTTTGAAGCTGTTTGGCGATGAAATTAAGCGTTTCTAGTACAAATTTAATTATTGTGAAATACGTAAATCGCCATCTTTTGTCTTATAGGGCCCTCCAAAATCTGTATATAAAGGAAGGCATTTCATAGATTTTTTTAATAAGCCTTGAAAATCGTCTCTCCAAATGCATCATGTGTAAGTACGTTAATTGATTTTTAAGCTATCCGCTATAGGTGTTCACACCTAATAAAGATGATTTTAAACAGTGATCATCTTGAGATTGCTTGGATTCGTATGGTGAGGAATCAGCTGTTAAAACAGGCTAAAGGCTTTCAAAGAGTGATGGATTTTAAAGTCGTTAAAGACAATCAAAAAAAGCAGGGTAACTCGTGATGCATTTAGGCGATAACGATTTTCAAATTGCTGGGGTGGTTACCGTTTCGTTGATTAGACCATTGGTAAGGGTTAATGCTGTTCGTAAAGTCCTGGCTGGATCATCCTGCGTTCATTCTTAAAAATAAAGACGGGATGCAAATCCCGTCCCTGTCTTCACGGGCTATTGCGACGCCGTTTGTTGCATGTGTATCTGCAGGCTTAGCGGGCGCATATCGGTCCAGACTTCCTTGATGTGATCGAGGCATTCCTGTTTGTTGCCGATTTTGCCGACGGTCCGCCAGCCGCCCGGTATTTCTTTGTAGTCGGGCCAGATTGAATATTGCTGTTCGTGATTGACCACAACCTGGTAAATAGTCGTGTCTTCTTCGTCGTCCCAAGCCATTGTTATGCTCCGTTGATAGGTAATTGCCATAATACCCCCGTCATTCGAACGATGGGAGCGGTTGCCGTAGTGTAGACGATAGAAACGCTAAAATACCTCAGCTGTCATGCTGGTCCAGTAAATGGGTTTTGAATTGGGTGCGACAGTGCAGCAGGGCTTTGGCCATGTGTTTTTCAACGGCGCTATCGGATATGCCGAGTTCCAGGGCTGTTTCGGCATAGGTCATGCCGTAAACTCTATTCAGGATAAATATCTCCTGGGTGCGCAACGGCAATTCGTCCAGTATCCGTTTGATTGCGGTCAACCTTTCATCGATGGATACGAGTTTTTCGGCAGAGGGAAATTCGCTTGGCGGGAGTAAGCTCTGGTCTTTTGTTTGTTGGTAATTTTCCGTTACTTTTCGATGTTTGATGTGGTCGTAAGCGAGATTTTTTGCGACCCTGAACAGAAAGCCGCGCGGATGATCGATGGTTTGTTTTTGCGCTTCACGGAAAAAAATAATGAAGCTTTCTTGTGCAAGGTCCGCGGCTATATCCGGGCAGTTGACAATCCGGGTCAAATGAAACTGCAATTCGGACTGGTGATTCAAGTAAATGGCTTCTACGTTCAAGTTCAAATCCCTCTTCGTTGTGTTAAGAATGTTTACCTTGTTGCTGAACCGACGGCGTCGGAATAAGGGCGGTATGCGGTTTGCGGGGTCTAACGGCGTTAGTGATTTGCTTGGGCTGTTTGCCAAAGCGCCATAGTCTATTGGGTTGCATGAGCATATGTGGGTCCATGGTTTTTGCTTTGTTAGTTAGGCGGCTATCGGCATACGGATAAGCACTTTGTAACGAGTCGGGTAAGCCGGAGAATAGTGCGGTCGCAGCATGCCGATGACTAGGCACGCTCTCAAAGGCGGTCTGTTGTTCTGAACTCGTTGCGCTGGCTATAGGTATTAAGCAATGCGTGTGCCACTTTGTTAGCCTAGCGATTTCAATGGGTTGGCGTAAAACACAGGAAAGATATTTGAAAAGTACGTCATATGACACACTTAAAATGCGTCATATGACATAGTTACCTGAAGGTGCGAGGCGGGCGGCTTGCTTCGCGGCAATGTCGGGTTTCGTTGTTCAGCGGTATTTTTTTTAGCGGGGCGGATGAGGTTAAAAAGGCTTCAAGGCGTCCTATTATCAGGCCTGCTTCGGTTTTGAGGCCTGAGAAGCGTCTAACGCATCGAATAGTGTATACGCGAGCTGAAAGGAAAATATTTTATGTTAGTTTTTTTGTGCCGCTCTTCCTGGCTAACGGTTGTTGGCGTACTGCTTGCGGGCATCATCAGCGGATTAAGTAGCGCGGCTTTGGTGGCGCTGATTAATTCGACATTATCGAATACACTGGATGCCAAGCTTTTGCCGTGGCTGTTTGTCGGCTTGTCTATTGCGGTGTTGTCCAGCGGTTTTCTATCGAATTATCTGCTCAATCGGCTCAGCGCTCGAATTGTTTGCGATCTCCGCATCCAAATCAGCCGCTTGATTCTTGCCGCGCCTTATCCTTATCTGCAAAAGCTGGGCAAGCCGGCATTACTGACTCATTTGACCGAGGACATATCGGTAATTGCCAATGCCAGTCAATTATTGCCGCTGGTTTGCATTAATTTTGCGGTCGTGGCCGGTTGTATGACTTATCTGAGCTGGTTATCCTGGCACTTGGCGCTGGTTTTGGCCGGGGTGATTGTATTCGGCGTCTTGAGCTCCAGTCTGTTTAGAGAGTGGCCGAAAAAAGCCGTACTCAAGGCGCGCGAGGAATATGATGTGCTCAACAGCGATTTCAGGGCGTTGACGGAAGGCGTCCGTGAGTTGAAATTACATAGGCAGCGTAGCGATGCGTTTATGGCGCAGTCGCTGGCGGCCAGCGCCGAAGCTTATCGCCGCTATTCTTTTCGGGGTGCGGTGGCTTATTTATTGGTGAATCAGTGGGCGCAACTGCTGTATTTCCTGGTTATAGGCGTGATCCTCTATGTTTTTCCGGTTTGGCAGGTGATCGATCAGAAGGTGATCGGCGGTTATACGCTGGTGTTTTTGTTTATGATGTCGCCGTTGAGCATACTTACCACCAGCTTACCGGTCTTTAGCCGCGCTAAGGTGTCGTTACAAAAAGTCAGGCAACTCGGCGAGCAGCTTAAAAATCAGGCGATTCAGGCCGATGCGCCGGACAAACGCGAGGTTTGCACAAACTTTTCCGGTCTGTCGCTGCAAGGCGTGACGCACAGTTTTCATCGGGAAAAGGAAAATCGCAATTTTACCTTGGGGCCTATCGACCTGGACTTTAAGTCCGGCGAGCTGGTGTTTTTAGTCGGCGGCAACGGTAGCGGCAAGACTACGCTGGCGATGTTACTGATCGGGCTTTATACGCCGGAGCAGGGGACGATTCGCTGGAACGGCGAGGCTGTCGATGACGGTAACAAGGAGGATTATCTGCAAAACTTCTCGGTGATTTTCTCGGATTTTTATTTGTTTGACGAGCTGTATGGGTTCGATAACGAGAAAAATCATGTCCTCATCGCCGATTATTTGCAGCGTCTGCATTTACATCATAAAGTGCGGGTCGAGAACGGCCGGTTCTCCTCGGTGAATTTGTCGCAAGGCCAGCGCAAACGTTTGGCGCTATTGGTCGCTTACCTGGAAGATCGGCCTTTTTACGTTTTCGACGAGTGGGCGGCAGACCAGGATCCTGAATTCAAGCATTTATTTTATACAGAGCTGCTACCTGCGCTGAAAGCCCGAGGCAAAACAGTATTGGTCATCAGCCATGACGACCGGTATTTTTACTTGGCCGATCGATGCATCAAGCTGGAAGAAGGCCGGATTATAGCCACGGAAAAGCCCGTAGCAGTCAGCAACTAGGAAAGGATGTATTC
>Ga0160177_102624_pt1 | contig 12001 bp, 14 predicted proteins | sample met4stb_FD_108563 | JGI IMG/M metagenome (GOLD analysis project Ga0160177, IMG submission 108563) | Synthetic bacterial communities of pure cultures from sediment of Lake Washington, USA, under low oxygen conditions - MT... | ecosystem: Engineered > Modeled > Simulated communities (microbial... >...
AAAAAACAGCTTGTCATAGGGCCTGAAGGGCGGCGGAATGAACGCGGAAGAACCTTGCGCAATGATCAGCTTATCGTATTGCAGCTCTTTTTCCTGGCAGGAACCGTTGATCGCAATGGATTTGTCTGCACAATTAATAGCCGTTACTTCGGCGCCGCAGAGCACATTGATATTGTTTTCGCGCAGCTTATCAAAGGGCTTGAGGATGATGGATTGTTCAATATCGGTCTTGGTAAAACCGCGGGACAGCAGCGGCCGCGAATAATAGCCGTCATGTTCCCGAGTTACCAGCGTAATCTCGTCATCATCGGCCGATAATGCGCGGTATTTTTCGGCAAAGCTGACTCCGGCTATGCCTGAGCCGATTATAACAATCTGCATGTTGTTCCCCGGTAAGGATTGATTAAGCCATTAAATCATATTCGCTTTTTTCTACGCCGCACTCGGGGCAACGCCAATCATCGGGAATATCTTTCCATAAAGTGCCCGGCGCAATACCGGTATCCAGGTCGCCTTCCGCTTCATCATAAATATGGCCGCAAGTGCCGCACTGGTATTTTTTGTAATCAGGCATGATTATTCCTTGTTTGATGTTAAAAGCACGCCTGACTTTAACAGGTCTGGTTTTATTTTCAATCCGAATCTACAGCTTTCCGTCGATAGTTTTTAGTCGATAGCTTTCAATCTATATAGCGCCGAAATATCCTCATCGCCGTAACCTTCCGCCATTAACCGCTCGTAATCGGCAAGGGTCATGTCGATCAGCGTAGTCGATGCGCCGGATTGTTTCGCCATGCGTTGGCAGATTTTCAGGTCTTTATGGTGCAGCGCAAGTTTAAAGCCCGGAGCAAATACGCCTTGAGTCATCGTGGAACCGCGATGCTGTAAAAACCAGTTGCCCGATGCGCCGCCGGAGATGACCTCGATCACCTTATCCATCGGCAAGCCCTGAGCCTGTGCGAAAGCCAGCGCTTCAGTCACCGCCTGATTGATGCCCGCGCCCATGATTTGATTGACCGCTTTGGTGGCTTGGCCTGAGCCGGTTGCGCCCATGTGCATGATGCAGCGGGTCATGGTTTCCAGAACCGGCCGGGCTTGTTCCAGTGCATCAGCATCGCCGCCGAGCATCATAGCCAATGTGCCGTTTTTAGCGCCTTCCATGCCGCCGGATACCGGCGCATCGAGAAAAGCAGCCTGTTTTTCGGCCAATATAGCGGCGGCCTGTTTGGCGGTATCGCTGCTGACTGTGGACATATCGACGGCGATAGTGCCGGGTTTTATGGTCTTGGCTATCGCCTGAACCATTGCCAGCACATCCTGGTCGGCAGAGACGCAAATTAATACCATATCGACGTTTGCCGCAAGCTCTTCCGGCTGGTTGAAAGCGATGACATTCAACTCTTTGGCCAAACTTTGCGCCTTTGCCGCCGTGCGGTTATAAACACCGGCCAAATATCCGGCTTTTGCCATATTTCTAGCCATCCCGATGCCCATTGCACCTAAGCCGATCATGCCTGTTTTCATGTTATTTTTCCGAGGTTGTTTAATTCCGAAAGCGGGACGGAGCATGTTACCCCATCCAGCTTGGGCGTAAAAATGAGGTGGATGCGATCATTCCAATACGGGGTGATATTGATTTGACTGGGTATAACCACTAAACACATTAACCATACAACTACCTACGCAGCATGTGATGGGTAAAACTTTAATCGCAAGCTATCGGCACAAAAATCAATGTCTTGTTCTTGCCAGATAATGGAAAGTCCTTTATTCCCTATTTGCACTTGATCAAAAACAGCAGGATCCTTTAATAAGGTCATTACACCTTTTCAAATATTCCACGATGACCGGGGTTCTTTCCTCAAACCCACTCCGCCTTAATCCCGTTCTCCTCGCACCATTCCTCGGCTAGGCGTTTCAGTTCTTTCTGTTCGAATGCGTACCAGGCATCGCTTAAATTCGTGTGTTCGTGCAAAGTGTCCTTGAACTGACGGAAAGGTTTGCGGCGATTAAGTGCGTCCCTGAGTTTGCCCGCCTCCTTGGTATCGCCGAGCTCGTCAACGAAGTCTTCCATGATTTGGAAGGATTCATGGGAGGCTAAGGGATCGATCAGGCGATAGCGCGGGTTGTCTCCAGGTCTTCCGACAGCTCGTCCTCGTCGAGGCCTTCGGTGCTGAACAGGATGTCGCCGGTTTCTGTGTCAAAGTAAAAGCCTCCTTCTACTACATCGAACTGAGTAGTCAGGGCTTGGGTAATATCGTCGAGGTTGATTTTCAGGGAAGTCATGGGAACACCGCCTTCTTTCAGTTTAAGTTTTGTTAATTTCGATCAACAAGCCGTCTAAGGTTTTGGGCGCATCAAACCGACGGGGGCGCTCCACATACTCCAAGACCGCTTTCGCTAACAGGCAGGAATGGATGCCTTCAAAACCGGATTACAGCCAAAACCCTTTCCGGCGGGGTAATATTCACGCGTTTGGCCTTGCCCAAACATTGTTAACCGGTTCGTGTTATTTGGGGCATCCTTCCATTTTATAAATGGCGTAACCCTTCTTGTCGATGTCGGCTCTCATGGCTACCGGGGCTTCGAGGCTGTGATAGAAGTAACAGTTCTCCGGGGTCACGACGGCATCTTCCAGACCAATGCCGGCCAGCCATTGTCTGGCGCAGCTAAGCGCTTTTTGTTGGTCCTGTTCATCCAATATCACATTAAAGTGTAGTTTTTTTGCCTTGTGCGGTTTTTGCGTAAGTGTCGAATACATGTGAGAGGGTCATCGGTTTTCTCCCTTGTTGTTGGACCGGATAGGGTTGAGCTGGGCACGTTCGCGCAACGCGTAAAAGTAGAAAATCTTCTATTTGGCCAAATAAGTATAAGACGTCAACCCCGCAATCAGCTCCTGCTCATAGTCCTGCCGCTGTTGCTCGCTAAGATCGCTGTTAGCCAGTTTTTTCCGGTAGGCGGTTTTCAAATCCTCGCTGTTGATATGCACATAGTCCAGCAGGTCATCGACATGTTCGCCTTCATGCAGGTCGTAAAAATGGTAGCCCTGGTCGTCGAGTTCGATATTGATCGAATGGGTATCGCCGAACAGGTTGTGCATGTCGCCCAATATTTCCTGATACGCGCCGAGCATAAAAAAGCCGATCAGGTACGGCTCATTGCTGTCGATTTCATGTACCGGCAGGGTTTTTTCGATATTCTGTCCGTCGATATATTGGTCGATGCGGCCGTCGGAATCGCAGGTTAAATCCTGGATAACGGCGCGGCGCGTGGGCTGTTCGTCGAGCCGATGGATAGGCATGATCGGGAAGATTTGATCGATGCCCCAGATGTCGGGCATGGACTGGAACAGCGAGAAATTGCAAAACACCTTGTCGGCCAGTTTCTCGTTCAGCTCCTGCAATATTGCGGCCTCGCTTTGATTGTTGGGATTCAGCTTAAGGACCAGCTGGCGGCACAGCAGCGCATAGTTGTTCTCCGCCTCGGCCAGCCCGGTAATGCTCAGTTTGTCCTGGGTAAATTGAGCCCGTGCTTCCGATAAGTCGAACTGCGCATCGTGATAATGCTCGGCCAGATTGTGCGGCTCCGGCAAGGCTTGCAGCTCGGCGTGGTTGGCGTAAACCGATTCAATATCGGTCACGTTGGTGATCAAGACCGCATGGTGGGCGGTCAGCGCACGGCCCGATTCGGTGATGATGTCCGGCTGCGGAACCTGTTTCTCGGCGCAAATATCGGCAAAACTGCGCACGATATTCTGGGCGTATTCATCCAGGCTGTAGTTGATCGACGATTCGCGCCGCGAGTGGCTGCCGTCGTAATCCACGCCCAGCCCGCCGCCCGCATCGACGATTTTCACATTAGCGCCCAGACGATGCAGCTCTACGTAAAACTGCCCGGCTTCTTTTAGGGCTATTTTGATGTCGTGAATATTGGCGATTTGCGAGCCCATGTGAAAGTGCATCAGTTTCAAGGTATCAAGCAAACCGGCTTGCTTAAGGCGCTCGATTAATTGCAGCACTTCATGGGCATGAAGACCGAATTTGGATTTTTCGCCGCCGCTGTTTTGCCATTTCCCGGCGCTGATGCTGGACAGCCTGATCCTGACGCCCAGTTGCGGCTTGATGTTAAGGCGCGCCGCTTCCTCGATAATCAATTCCAGCTCCAGAGGCTTTTCAATGACCAGATACAGATTCAGCCCCATTTTCAGGCCGATCAGCGCCAGACGGATGTAAGCGCGGTCCTTGTAGCCGTTGCAGACCACCACGCCCTTATTGGACAGCGCCATAATCGCCAGCAATTCCGGCTTGCTGCCCGCTTCGAGGCCGATGTTGTCGGCCGCCAGAATGCCTTCGACCACCTTGCGTTGCTGGTTGACCTTGATCGGATAAACCGGCGTGTAGTTGCCCTGATAATCGTTATTGACGCAGGCTTTCTGGAAAGCATTGGATAGCTGGGTAACGCGGTCTTTTAAAATATCGGTAAAACGCACCAGCACCGGCAAGGATAGCTTTTTGTCGTTTAACGATTGGGCGATTTCGTACAAATCCAGTTGCACATCCTTATCGGAACTGGGTTTTACGCTGACATGCCCGGCGGCGTTGATCGAAAAATAGCCTTGTCCCCAACTGTCTATCGCGTAGGTTTGGGCGGATTGACTGGTCGTCCAGGTATTATTCACTGCTTATCTCCGTTTGGGTAAATACTATGAAATTCACAAAAAAACATCGGCTAAAAAAATTAAAAGATCATCACCACGAAGAGCAAAACATAAACTTCGTGTCTTAATGTAGGGTCAAATTCCACGGACTTATGGAATTAAAACGAGAAAGTAAATGCCCGCGGCCAGCCATGTCAGCAGCAGTAGCAGCCAAGGAAGCCAGTGCTGTCGATAAACTATACTCTGTTGTATTTCAGTATCATCCGACTCTATCGGTTGCTGCTTTTGAGTTGATACTTTCTTGAGCTTTCTGTTCAAGTCCCTGGCTTTTTCTTTTTGCTGTTTTTTATAGAGATCAATGCCTTTTTGAATGCCTTGAGCAATCAGCCTGGTTTGCTCTTTGGTTTGAGCGGGACGCTGAGTGCCTCGGGCTATTTTCAGCGCGTCCTCTTGAGTCTGCGGTGATGGCTTTTGATAACTGTTTTTGGTCATGATGGTATTTTGATAATGAATGCTTCACTAAATTATACTGTGTACGGTCACGGATGAGGATAATCAAATTCCCCATGTCGCTGTTCAACACGAAACACAACATTCCTTTCTAACAAGCTCCCAGCGATGCGTTGACTAACCCGCCTGCAAAAGAAGCATTACTTCCCCGGCCGCATAAATTTAATGGGACAATAGAACACATTTTCATTACCACAGTAAGTACAATGCTACAAACTCAAAGGACCACATGATAACGGGCAACTTAGAAGCCAGGTTGATAAAATAGGGGGCGGTTAAGGTGATTAAGCTGATTGATGGGGTTAATCGGAATGCGTTGGTTGCTGGTAAAGCGGCTTAACGAGGCGCGTTGAAAAGCCGGAAGCGGGGCAAGCCGCTAATCAATTACTTCACATTCATGTAACTTGATTCCGGCATAATAAAACACGGCGCTGTGAATATGCGCTGCGGCCAATAGCCGCAATCCGTTATGCCGTGGCTTGCCAAATCTAATATAATGCCCGAATCTTTATTTTTCCAGGAACCTATACCATGAACCCAACCGAATGGTTTACCGAGCAGCACTCAGACGCGGGCTCGGCCTTTTCGTTAAAAATTAAACAAAAGCTGCACGAGGAGCAATCCGAGTTTCAACACCTTGAAATCTATGAAACCGAAACCTTCGGTAATTTGATGATTATTGACGGTTGCACGATGGTATCAACCCGCGACAACTTTTTTTACCATGAAATGATGAGCCATCCGGCGTTATTCACTCACCCCGATCCAAAAAGGGTATGGATTATCGGCGGCGGCGACTGCGGCACGTTAAGAGAGGTGTTAAAGCATCCATCGGTAGAACAAGCCGTGCAGATTGATATTGATGAGCGGGTCACGCGTCTGGCGGAAATTTATTTTCCCGAATTATGCGAATCCAACAACGACCCCAGAGCCGACTTGAAATTTATCGACGGCATTAAATGGGTGAAAGACGCCGAGCCGAATTCGGTGGATATTATCATCGTCGACAGCACCGACCCGGTTGGTCCGGCTTTAGGCTTGTTCAGCGAAGAGTTTTACCGCGACTGCTTCGCCTGTCTGTCTGAAAACGGCATGGTCGTGCAGCAAAGCGAGTCGCCTCTGTACCACATGAAACTGATCGGCGAAATGCGCGACGCGATGAGCAATGCGGGTTTAAGTCATCTGCAAACCTTGTTCTTCCCGCAATGTTTGTATCCGTCCGGCTGGTGGAGCGCAACGATTGCCAGCAAAGGCGATCTGAGCAAGTTCAGGGAATCGGACAGTGCGAATAAGCCGTTCGACACCACTTACTACAACGTCGATATACACAAAGCAGCTTTGGCCCAGCCTGAGTTTGTTAAAAAAGCGTTTAATTTATAAATTTGATTCACCACGAAGGCACGAAGAACACGAAGTTTTTTACTTTGCTTTTCTCCGTGTTCTTCGTGTCTTCGTGGTGAGGCTTTATCGATTACCCGACCAACCATAATACGAGATTACCCTAATGTTTGATCCTAAATCCCTTGATGATATTGCCAACCGTTTGGCGGGTGCCATACCTCCCGGCTTGAGCAGCCTGAAAGACGATCTTGAAAAGAGTTTCCATGCCATTTTGCAGGGTGCGTTAAGCAAACTGGATTTGGTGACCCGCGAAGAGTTTGAAGTGCAAAAGCTGGTGTTGGCAAAAACCCGCTCAAAGCTCGAAGACCTGGAAAAGCGCGTCGCCGAGATGGAACAGCAGCAGATAAGCAAAGAAGATATGTAGTCTTTAGGACAAAGCCTCCATGTCTTCCTTAGCGGTTGTTTACAGCCGCGGTCGCTCCGGTATAGAAGCGCCTTTAGTGACCGTTGAGGTTCACATTTCCAATGGCTTGCCTGCACTCAATATTGTCGGCCTGCCGGAAACGGCGGTTAAGGAAAGCAAGGATCGCGTTCGCGGAGCGATATTAAACTCCAAGTTTGAGTTTCCTATGCAGCGCATCACCGTCAATCTGGCACCTGCCGACTTGCCCAAAGAAGGCGGGCGATTCGATTTGGCTATCGCGTTGGGCATTTTGGCCGCATCCGGCCAGATTCCGATTGCTCACCTTCATCACTACGAGTGTGTCGGCGAGCTGTCGCTGGGCGGCGAACTGCGGTCTATCAACGGCGTTTTGCCGATCGCCATACAAGCGAGGAACAACCACCGAAAACTGATACTGCCCAAGGAAAATACCGCCGAAGCGGCGCTGGTCAAGGATATTGAAATCATCCCGGCCATGCATTTGCTGGAAGTCTGCTCCCATCTGGCCGGGCAGCGCCTGATACAGGTCGAGTTTCAGCAGGAAGAACAGGACGTACCGACTACGGATATAGACTTTGCCGATGTCCATGGCCAATATCACGTCAAACGGGCCTTCGAAATCGCCGCAGCCGGTGCGCATAACCTGATCATGCTGGGCCCGCCCGGCACGGGCAAATCGATGATCGCATCGCGCTTGCCGACCATATTGCCGCAGTTGACTGAGCAGCAGGCACAGGAAACCGCGGCAATCGCATCGATCAGCGATAGGGACTGGATGTTGCCAATTGGCTTAAGCCTCCGTACCGTGCGCCGCATCATACTGCTTCGGCGGCGGCCCTGGTTGGCGGGGGCAGTAATCCAAGACCCGGCGAAATTTCGCTGGCGCATAACGGCACCTTGTTTCTCGACGAACTCCCGGAATTCGACCGCAAGGTTTTGGAAGTGTTGAGGGAGCCGCTGGAGACCGGGCACATCACCATTTCCCGCGCTGCAAGGCAAGTCGATTTTCCGGCGCGCTTCCAGCTTATTGCGGCGATGAACCCTTGCCCTTGCGGCTTTCTGGGCGATGCCTCCGGTCGCTGCCATTGCACCTCAGAGCAAGTGATGCGCTACCGGGCCAGAGTGTCCGGGCCATTGCTGGACCGTATCGACATGCATCTGGAAGTGCCCAGAATATCGCATGAAGTGCTGCGCAAAGGTTCGCCGGATGGCGAAGAAAGCAGCGAGAAAATCAGGGCGCGCGTGGTTGCGGCCCGCAATTTGGCCGTTGCGCGTAGCGGCAAAGCCAATTCGGCGTTGACGGCCAAGGAGGTTAAACAGCTGTGCGTACTGTCCGAACCAAGCCATCAGATTTTAGAGCTGGCGATGGATAAATTCGGATTGTCGCATCGGGCCTATCACCGCATTTTGAAATTGGCGCGCACCATTGCCGATCTTGCCCAATCGGAAAATATTGAAACCGCGCATTTAAGCGAAGCGATTAGTTATCGCAAGCTGGATCGTAAGATTTAATGCGCTATGATAGAAATAGAATGGATAAAACAGGCTGTACGAGATAAAACTTATCGCTATTCAAAGCATGGCGACCAAAAACGGCAGAACGATAACTTAACTTTGACCGAAGTGGCGCAAGCCCTGAGCAATGGACGTATTCTCGAACAGTACGCCGACACGGGACATGGTGTCAGCTGTTTAGTCGCCGGGTTTACCGATAACGGTATTCCGATCCATATTGTGTGCGGATGCATGGGCAAGACGCTGGTTATTATCACCGTTTATATCCCTATGCCTCCTAAATTCACAAATCCTTTTGAGCGAGGTAATTAACATGTCCGAACAATGCGTATTTTGCGGTCATAAGCACCTTATTAGTAAAACCACGCGCTATATCTACCAAAAGAACGAGCAGATGTTAGTGGTTGAGCACGTGCCTTGTCTTGAATGCACGTTTTGCGGTGAGCAATATTTCGATGCGTTGGTTTTAGAGAAAATCGAAAATGATTATCAGGCAATCACTGACCGGCAAAGACAACCCCAGCGGGTTATGCAGGTTGCGGTAGAGGATTTCGCGGCGCTGCCTTTATGAACGATGCATCTGGCGAAAGCTCTGCCGGTTTCCAATCTCCAGATTGGGAACCCAGAATACGAAGCTCCAGCTTCGCGGTTACAGGAAGCTGGAGCTTCAAAAACCGAATCCTCAAGCTTTGAGCTTGGGAACTAGCTGAATGTAAAAGGCCGCTTCACTGCTTGAGCGTGGCTAATCAAAACATAAGTTTTAAAGTATTAACCGATATTACGTAGGTCACAAAAAACACCATGAAGTTTTATATTTTTTTTCGTGGTGAACTTTTTTATAGGCATCAATGTCCAAACTAAACCCCCAACAACAAGCCGCTGTTAAAGCGATTGATCATCCCTTATTGGTGCTGGCCGGAGCCGGCAGCGGCAAGACGCGGGTGATCACCGAAAAAATCGCCTACCTGGTCAAGCAAGGCCTGCCTGCGCGTCATATCGCGGCGGTGACTTTCACCAACAAAGCCGCGCGGGAAATGAAAAGCCGGGTGTCCAAGCTGCTGGATGACAAGCAACAGCGCGGCCTGCGGGTATCGACCTTCCATTCCCTAGGGCTTGATATATTGCGTGCGGAATCCAAGACGCTGGGCTACAAAGCCGGAATTACGCTGTTCGACGAGCAGGACAAGTACACGCTGCTGCGCAACCTGATCAGCCACGGCGCAAAAGATTGCGACATCGACAACATCGATAGCTATTCCCGGCAAATCGGGCAATGGAAAAACGCCTTTGTCACGCCGGAACAATCCATAGCGATTGCGACAGCCACCGAATACCCGGCGGCCAACCTGTATATCGACTACACCCGCAGCCTGAAAGCCTACAATGCGGTCGATTTCGACGACCTGATTTTGTTGCCGGTGCTGCTGTTTCAACAACACCCGGCCATCCTGGAAAAGTGGCAAAACAAGATCCGCTATTTGCTGGTTGACGAATACCAGGACACCAACATCACCCAATACCAGCTGGTGCGCTTGATCGCCGGTAATCTGGGCCGGTTTACCGTGGTCGGCGATGACGACCAATCCATTTATGCCTGGCGCGGCGCGCAGCCCGAAAACCTCGCGCAATTGCAAAAAGACTACGCCCGCCTGCAAGTCATTAAGCTGGAACAGAATTACCGCTCCACCGGGCGCATCCTTAAGGTCGCCAACCAACTGATTGCCAACAATCCCCACGCCTTTGAAAAACGCCTGTGGAGCGAGCTGGGTTACGGCGATCCGCTACGGGTTTTAAGCCATAAAGACGAGCTGATCGAAGCCCAGCAGATTGTCTCCGAGATCATCCATCACAAGTTCAAGACCGGCAGCAATTACCAGGATTATGCGATTTTATATCGCGGCAACCATCAGTCCCGGTTATTCGAAAAAGGTTTAAGGGAAAACAACATCCCGTATTTCATCAGCGGCAGCACCTCGTTTTTCGCCTATTCGGAAATCAAGGACATCCTCGGCTACCTGCGCTTGTTTGTTAACCAGGACGACGACGCGGCGTTTTTGCGCGTCATCAACACGCCCAAGCGGGAAATCGGCCCGAGCACCTTGGAAAAGCTCGGGGCCTATGCCAACGAGCGACATATCAGCCTGTTTGCGGCCAGTACCGAGTTCGGCCTGAGCCAAAAGTTGTCCGAAAAAGCCATGCACCGCCTGGAAAAATTCCGCGACTGGGTCATCGATACCGCAGACCGCATCGAGCGGGGCGATACCTTCGCGGTCATCGAACAGTTCATCGATCAAATCGGTTATTCGCAGCATTTGCAGGAAGAAAGCAAAACCAAGGAATCCGCCGACCGTAAACTAAAAAATGTCTACGAACTGGTTGAATGGCTGAGACGCATCGCCGACAAGGAAACCGACGGTCAAAAACCGCTGGCAGAAATCGTCTCTAAAATCATGCTGATGGATATCATGGAACGCAATCAGGAAGACGAGGCCAGCGACCAAGTCAGCCTGATGACCCTGCATGCCGCCAAGGGGCTGGAGTTTCCGCATGTGTTTTTGATCGGCGTCGAAGAAAACATCCTGCCCCATCAAAACAGCATCGAAACCGACAACATAGAAGAAGAACGCCGACTGGCCTACGTCGGCATCACCCGCGCCCAGCGCACCTGCACGTTCAGCTACTGCACCCATCGCAAACGTTACGGCGAAGTCGCCGAATGCGAACCCAGTCGGTTTTTAAGCGAACTGCCCGCCGATGATCTGGAATGGGTCAACAAAAAACAGCTGGCCCCGGAAGTCATCAAAGAGCGCGGCAAGGCAAGTCTGGCGCACTTGAAAACAATGTTGTCGTAATTGCAGCGCCGATCGGTTAGAATACACCCCACGCGCCCGTAGCTCAGCTGGATAGAGTACAGCCCTCCGAAGGCTGTGGTCAGAGGTTCGAATCCCCTCGGGCGCACCATTCTGCCTCACTTCCCCCCGCCTTATGTTGGCCTAATCTAAGTTTGGTGATCAAGCGTTATTAGATGCATTTTCTTCAATGAAGAATCTGACCTCAGCTCTTGGTAACTAAAGACAGGCTTCATTTAGCGATTCTCTGTTCTTCAAGGTGTTTATTTGTCATCTGGAATTGCTCCACTAGCTCTTCAATTTTGCATTCAAAATAAGTACGCAACTTGTCCAAGTTGTCTGTCACCGTGCAGTGTCCCCAATGATTAATCATTAATTCCAGTTGAATCCGCTAATTCATTAACTGATGTTACGCACGGATGGTATTTCTCCCGTTTGCCGCGCCGAGCACCGGAGTTTTTATCGAGAACGGCCCGTTAGGGGCGCGGCAGGGATGCCGCGCGTCAGCAGAGGGGCAGGAGCCCCTTCTGCTGACGCTCGATAAAAGCGAGGAGCACAGGAAATAAGCGGCAACCGGGTCGCCTTTTCTTTGGTTACTTTCTTTTGGCGAAGCAAAAGAAAGTAACTCGCCTTCGGGTGCGACAACCCGATTCAATCAAGTGTCGCGCTAGCGACTCCTTAATGTTA
>Ga0160177_102066_pt1 | contig 11990 bp, 8 predicted proteins | sample met4stb_FD_108563 | JGI IMG/M metagenome (GOLD analysis project Ga0160177, IMG submission 108563) | Synthetic bacterial communities of pure cultures from sediment of Lake Washington, USA, under low oxygen conditions - MT... | ecosystem: Engineered > Modeled > Simulated communities (microbial... >...
ATTTTTTTCAATCGCAATATCCCACGATCGGTTTTAAAAGCGCCCACTATCCATTACGTTGTTTCCTCTCCGACCTTGAAATTCTTGGAAACAGTGGGCGTTAAAGTCGATCATGCTACCCCCCATCTTCCTTAACCATGGCCGCTTAAAACCGTAAACGTATTGTTGCGGTTTTGTGGCGTAGCGGTTTACCTGTATCAAGCTGTCACCGATTCATGGTGGTTGAAAAAAACCGTTTTACTGCGGTTTTTTTCAACCATTAATCTCCTCCCCATCCGTTTCAAGCCATTCTTGTTCAGCGATGAGCCCTGATTTTGCTCATGTTATTCGAAGCGGCAATTTATGGCATGGAAATGGCTTAATAATTTGTAAGTTGTTGTTAAACGCTTCCATGTTGACATGAATGCGTTGAATAAATATTTAACTTACATTGATAGGGGTGGATTGCCATGATATTCGATATCGTACTTGCAGGTGTTTTTTGTATAGCTGTTTTTTACGCTCATGTTTTTATCAAAAAAATAATGACGGGCGAATTAAACTCATAAACAGCCGTCTTTGAAATATGCTGAAGCGGTCAATGGAAAGTTAAAGCCGGTTGGATTTAGAGCCAGGGTGAATACAACCGGCTGCGCTTCGCTCGATATGTTCAAGGAGGCATTCTGAGCTGATACGTTTTTACTTTTTCGGATAACCGACGCTCTGCGCTGCAACAATCCATTGCGTTGGATTGAGCTTCATGGCTTTCGCCAAGGCTTCCTTATCAATCGAGCCTCGAACAACGGTCGCCAGATTTGCGGCGGCACAATACAGATAGACATTCTGACCGATAAAGCCGGTGTCGATTGCCGCCGCGATTTTTTTGTCTTCCTGGCTGGTGTCCGAATCCATGCGGGTGAAGTCCGAAACGTAAATCAAATTGACCGGTGCATGCCCAACAAAATCCTGCGTGCCTGTCAGCGTCCGAATGTCTTTGGCTTGAATCATTTTCAACGTATGACTCTTTGCGTCAAACAGGTAAAGGCCGTCTGCGCTTGCCACATAGATGTCGATGTCTTGCCAATTATGTGTAGAAGGGGCGGTACGGCCTCCCGTTTCCGGACGGTTGATGCCGAATGCAGCCCAAAGTAATTCAGAAAGCACCTGATTAGGCAGCTTTTCCGCGCTGAACTCTCTCACGGATTTGCGTGCGCGCAGAGCTTGCATCAGCGGCATTCCTGTTTCTAGCTGGAGCTGTGGAAGTTTCATGGGACGGTTTTCCTGCGCGAAAGAGTGAGTAGCGATAAACATCAGTCCCACTGCCCATAACCATTGCATCATTGATTTTTTCATGGAGTGCTCTCCTTGATTTCAAGACAAGCGTTTTTGCCGGGTAACAGGTAATGTGATCATGATTTTTCCGGCCAGTTCGACGCTACTGAAAAACAATTGCCTGGGTAGGTCGGTAGTGAAAGTCCCTTTCCATACGGTCTCAACGTTTGACATGATGCGTGTAGTGTCGTCGAAGCGTCAAGTTGTGGTAAATGCGTATAGAAGAGTAATCGGGAGTGTGCTACGGATAATTCCGGTCATTTAAACATCGGTTTGGCGCGGTGCGCGGTCGTCCGATATTGAACTTGAAATGACCGGAAATGTGTTGATTGGTATCGAATCGACACCTGAAATGATCGTTGCAGAAGAAAGTCAGGTGTTTGCTGCTAAGCGCGTTTATAACGCAGCCCCATGCGACGTGCATGTTCGAAGCATGCCTATTGATTGGCCATATCGGATATTTCATTGGGATAAATCTGGTCAAAGACGATGCGCGATTCATTCATTTTCCTGACCACGACATCGAATTGATTAAATTCAATTCTTTGGCCTTCTACCGGAATATCGCGCAGTTTGGCCATGATGAGTCCGCCGATCGAGACCTCATCTTCCAACTCAAGTTCTTCGTTCTCGACATCAATGCCCATGATCCGTTCCAGCGAAAATATCGGCAAGCTGCCTTTACCGATCAGTGTGCCGTCATCAAGCCGCGTCCAATCATTGTTGTTTGGGCGGAATTCGTCGCGTATCTCGCCGACCATCGCACTTAACAAGTTGTCCAGCGTGATGAAGCCATCCGGCTTTTGTCCTTTTTGTCCAATCACTGCAAAATGTGAGGTGCCCATGCGAAATCGACGGAATAGCTCCAGCGCGGGTGCGTGGGGCGAGATGTATTGAATGGGCCGCAAGTAATGACTCAAATCATCAATCGTCTTGCCTTCCTGCTGAGCGAAAAACAAATCTTTCAAATGAATCACCCCTAACACGTCAATACCATTCGTATCGAAATAGGGGTAGCGACTGAAGCGCTTTTGAGACATGGTTTGCAGGTTTTTTTTGCATTGACGCGCTACGGTGCAATGCGGCGATCTCATGGATAGGACGCATCAGATCGGACACCTCAAGTTCGCTGAAATCGAGCGTTTTCGCCAGAATATTCCATTCGTCGCGAGTAAACCGGTCGTCCGGGCAGTTGCTGCGCAAAATCAGTTTAAGCTCGTCTGCCGAGTAGTGCGCATCGTGCCGGTGAACATCACCCAAACCCAACAAGCGCAGCACTAAATTGGCGCTGGAATTCAGCAGCCAAATCGCAGGATACATCAGCCAATAAAATCCGTAGAGCGGCACGGCGCTCCATAAGCCGATCTTTTCAGGGTTACGAATCGCCATCGATTTTGGCGCAAGCTCGCCGACGACAATGTGCAGAAACGAGATCATGGAAAAGGCGAAAGCAAAGGAGATGCCGTGTATCATTTCCGGCGACGTGACCTTTATCTTGTCGAACAGAGGTTCCAGCAGGCTGGCGAACGCGGGTTCGCCAATCCAGCCCAAGCCGAGCGAAGCGAGCGTGATGCCCAACTGGCAAGCCGATAAATAGGCGTCGAGTTTGGCATGTACCTTTCCTAAAATACGCCCACGCCACCCGTGTGTTTTAATAATCGAACGGATGCGCGTTTGTCGCAGTTTGACGAGGCCGAACTCTGCGGCCACAAAAAAGCCGTTGAGTGCAACCAGCAACAAAGCGGCAATTATCGGAAAAACATTATTCATATATAAGGATTATTGAGGTCGTCGATCAAGCGTAGGGATTATTAAGGGCAGTATGCAAAATCCATACAAAAAACGGAATACAGGGGCTTAACTGTACTCTCTAAGGAGGTGTTTTAAAAGCCTTCCAGTCAGTTACCTTCTGTCCTGCGCCTCTTCTTGCAGATAAGTCTGTTCCTGGTAATGCCGACTATGCCAGACAAATCCCACGGCGGTGACCAGCATCAATGCGGCAAAAAACCAAAAATAACCGGCCCCGGCAAGACGGCTGGAACCGTCCGGGTTTTCAATGAAAAAATTCACCGCGCTGGTGAACAGATTCCCGAGCGCAACTGCCGCCATATAAAGCGACATCACCAGGGATTTCATGGTCCTTGGCGCTTGAGTATAGGAAAACTCCAGGCAGGTAATCGACACCATCACCTCGGCGGAAGTCAGCAACAGGTAGGCCGGCAACTGCCAGCAGATGTTAGGTCGTAATCCTGCGTCTATGCGCATCTGAATACCGGCGATCAGTGCAAACGATAATACCGCGACAAACAAACCGATGGCGATTTTGTTCAGATAGCCCAAGTGCAAATACCGGCCCAGCGCCGGATATAGCAGCCGGTAAAACAATGGCGTGAGCAGGACGATCAGCAACGGATTGGCGGCTTGAATCTGGGAGGGCAAAATCTCGATGCCGAATACCAGTCTATCCATCTGTTGCGCCTGCAAGACCCAGGACGAGCCGTTTTGGTCGAACAAGGCCCAAAACACCGCAATGAATAAATAAATTCCGCTTAACCGGCCCAGACAACGCAAACCTTCGCCGCTCAAGGCCTCGCGCACAAAGCCCATACCGGCGGCAGGTATGTGGACAAACCGGTATCGTCCCGACCGGAATATCACCGTCGCCAACAACATCAACACGCCGGGCAGCAGAAATGCGATTGATGCGCCGTAGGTTTTGAGCAGCCAAGGCACCAGCAACATGGCGACAAAAGCGCCTACGTTAATCGTCAAATAAAACCAGCTGAATACCTTGCCAAGCCAATGCTGATTACCGGCGCCGAACTGGTCGCCGAGATGCGCGGACACGCAGGGCTTAATACCGCCTGCGCCCAATGCGATCAAGGATTGCCCGACCAGCAAACCGGTTCGCGTGTCGTCCAGCGCCAGGCAAAAATGGCCGAGGCAATAGACGATCGACAACGAGATGATGGTCCGGTACTTGCCCAATAAGCCATCGGCCAACAACGCGCCTAAGAATGGCGTGAAATAAGTAATGGACACGAATAAATGGAAATACGCCGTGGCCTCGTTCGACGTCATCGGCGCAAGATTGCCGTCGGCATCCATCAGGTATTGCGTCATGAACACCACCAGAATCGCCCGCATGCCGTAATAGCTGAAGCGTTCGGCGAGTTCGTTGCCGATGATAAAAGGAATGCCTGCGGGTATTTCAGCGGAATGGACGGGAGCGGTAAGGTATGGTTTTTTCACAAAATGATACGTCTCATGGATTTTGATGGCATTTTCTCATATCGCCATGAAAAATGCCGGTTAACGCCGTAACGGGAGCCGGGTAGCCCGTTTCGGCGGCAACTCGAAGCAGGTCGCTTGATAGTTAATCCTAGAAAAATCATTTTATCTACGAAATACACAAAAAACACGAAAATATTCAACGAGATACCCTGTTGCATATCGCCACCCAATCTGCACCCAAAGGGTGAACGGCTCAATCAACAGAACATATTGATTTCTTTCGTGTCTTTCGTGCTTTTCGTGGACTAAATGCTGTTTTTAGGTTAATGCGACGTAACCATCAACAAACCTGCGACAACGGCTCCCGCCAACGTACAGCCGACTCTGAGCGCCAGGGTCCGGCCGCCAATGACCCATGAAAAAATACCTTTAATGCCTGAATTAACGGCTACCGCAATAAGAATTGCGTTGGCGGCAACGCTGACGTTCAGTCCGTCATTGCTCATTTTGGACATCGAAAGAGTAATCGGATCAACATCCGCCAAACCGGACGTCGCGGCTAGAAAATAAGTGCCCATATCACCGAAATAAACTTTTAGCAGTTTGGACAGCAACATGATGACGACTAAAAATGCACCGAACTTCAACGCCATTCCTAATTGAAAAGGATTCTCCAGTTTTATTTCTTCAATGGTTTGGAAGCCTCGTTCGCTTCGCCATAATAGAAAAGCAACAAGGTATGTAAATATGGACATGACCAGCAGGGCAGGGAACAGCACCAGGAACAAGGCCGGATTCATCACCGAGGTTAGCAGCAGCGTGCGGGCAAACATGGTGGCGCAGGCCGTTAAAATGCCCGCGGCCAGCACCTTGCCCATATCCGGATATTGCCTTGATAATTTGGACAGATTAAGGGTAACGGCTGTAGAAGACACTAATCCTCCCAGCGCTCCGGTCAAAACCGGCCCATGCTGATTGCCGACAATTTTGACGGCAAAATAGCCCAAATAGGAAATGCCCGCAATCAGTACCACCATCCACCAAATATGATAAGGATTAAAGGCGGCCCAGGGGCCATAGTCCTGGTCCGGCAGGATAGGCAGCATAACGACCGAGATCAACAGCAATTTTAGCGTGGCATGCAATTCGTGCTGCTCCAGTTTTTTCATCCAACCGTGGAGCAAGGGCTTAAAACCGAGCAGTGAGGTAATGACCACGGCGCTGGCGGCAGCAAGCGTAATATGACCGTAAACAGTTAACGCACCCAACGTAAAGGTAGTCAGCGATGCAATGGTGCCGGTGATGCTGAAGTCTTTGAATTTGTCGAGACTTTTACTGTAAGCGAGCAGCAAGACTGAGGTCAGGCCCAGAAATACAAATCCGATAAAATAACTGTCCACTTGTTGAGCCAGGATGCCCGACAAGCCGCCCAGCAAGCTAATCATCCCGTAGGTGCGCAGCCCGGCAACCCGCATGCCCTCATTCAGGTCGCGGGTTCGCCAGCCGCGTTCCAGGCCGATGAGTAAACCTATTGCCAGCGCAATACCCAGAAACTTGAAGTTTTCCAGATCAATCATGTGTGTAAACCCCAGACATCGGTAATAATCCTGTATCAGCCAATGATATTGGCCGTTTTTTTTTGTTATACACCAGCCGGCGTCATTCCGACAGTTCCTTATCTGGCGTTAGGTGAGAAACATGCTGATATGTAGACCTTCCAGGTTTTAAAAACCTGGAAGGTCTGCCTTGCAACGTTCTGAACAGGTGGGACGTTCGCTTGCGCTTTCAGGCGAAGCCTGCAATCCGGCTATCAGCCGGCGCCTGGACAGCTTTTGCGCGGGGAGGTTTCGCTCTCGCTCCCACGCGCTGCGCTCATCGTTATACACAAATGCTCAAGTACACCTCGTTCCCACATGCTACGTGGGAATGCAGTGCTGGACGCGCTGCGTCCCGTATATTCAGACGTTGCTCATGACTCGTGGTGCAGCGCGCCTTGCGCGCTAGTTCCCAAGCTCCTGCTTGGGAATTCAGTACGGGAAGCTCTAGCTTCCCGGCTCGCAAAGCTGGAGCTTTGCTCACTGGGTTCCCAAGCGGGAGCTTGGGAACCAGCGTATCTCTTGACTTAATGGCAGTGACGCGCTGCGTGAGAATGCAGTCAAGGCGCGCTGCGCCGCGAGTTACGATCAGCGCTCCATGTGCGATTGATAAGCTCAAGTTTCGGGAAGTTATTATTGACCAAATCCCAAGTTGAATATTTCATGCCGCATGACCCCAGTGGTTTATACTTTCCGACATCACTTTTACAGCCCATAACGACCAAGGCCAACCCTATGAACGAATGGTTTTTTTCTTTTGAAAATGTAACCGGCGGACCCTACGCGCTGGATTATGCAAAAACGTTTGCCCGTGAACATCAGGGCGCTTATTGCTGGCGCCAGGGTTTACCCGACTGGATTCCCGTCTATGACGCGACTGAAATCAGGCCGATGAAAAAAGACGGTGTCACGCCTTTTCCGCCGACGCCCGCAGCCATGATGTCGCCCAAGCCGACCGCCTTGCCGGTCGTCGCTCCGTCCGCTAATCCGGTCGATGCGCAGGCGTCCGGTATCGTTGCCCAGTCTTCCAGCGGTTTTGGCCTACATTCGGTTACCGAAGGCATTGATTTTAAAATAGTCGGCCATGAAATGCAGTTTGTGGAAATCGAACTGGATCCAGGCGAGAGCGCGGTCGCAGAAGCGGGGGCGATGATGTACAAAAGCGCGGACGTCAAAATGGAAACCGTTTTCGGCGACGGCTCCGCATCGCAACAAGCCGGTATTATGGGATTATTACTGGGCGCGGGTAAACGCTTGCTGACTAACGAAAGCCTGTTTATTACCGTGTTTACGCAAACCGCGCAGCGTAAAGGCAAAGTGGCGTTCGCCGCACCTTTTCCCGGCACCATTCTCGCCTTAAATTTGAAAGACTACGATAGAAAACTGGTTTGCCAAAAAGACAGTTTTTTGGCGGCCGCCAAAGGCGTGCAAATCGGTATTCATTTTCAACGCCGTATTTTAACCGGGCTGTTTGGCGGCGAAGGTTTCATCATGCAAAAGCTGGAAGGCGATGGCTGGGTATTTGTCCATGCCGGAGGCTGCCTGCAAAAAATAGAACTTAGCGCCGGTGAAACGCTGCATGTCGATACCGGCTGTTTGGCGGCAATGACCGGCAGCGTTGATTTTGACATTCAACAGGCAAGCGGCATTAAAACCATGTTGTTTGGCGGCGAGGGTTTGTTTTTTTGCCAAATTGACCGGCCCCGGCACGGTTTGGCTGCAAAGCCTGCCGTTTTCTCGCTTGGCAGGCCGAATGTTTTCAGCTGCACCGCAAGGCGGGGGCAGGCAGCAAGATGAAGGTTCAATTCTGGGCGGTTTGGGTAATTTACTCGGTGGCGATTGATGCGGTTCAAAAAAAAAGCGACTTAATGATTAGCAGACTGCCGCTCTTGTACTTGACCGTTAACGCCGATTAAAACCGTCGTTGCCAGCGCGTAAAAAATACCATGCTCAACGATGCCGGGGATACTGTTTAAGGTCTCGTTGAGTGCTTCAGCATCGATATACTCGGCAAAGCGCATATCCAATATTAAACTGCCATGCGAGCTTATCGCATAACCGTTTTTATTGGCGTTTTGGCGTAAATCGCCTTGCCCGCCGATCGCTTCCAGCTGCTTTTTAACCAGTTGCCAGGCAAAAGGCATCACTTCGATGGGGATCGCAAAATGCTGGCCGATGCGCTCGACCAGCTTGTTGGATTCAACCAATACTAAAAATTGCTTACTGGCGGTTGCCAATAGTTTTTCGCGTACCAAGTCAGCCCCTTGGCCTTTGAGCAAGGTTAATTCCGGCGACACCTCATCGGCGCCATCGACATAAAGATCAATATGACTGACCTGATCGAAACCCAGTACCGGTAAGCCGAGTTGTTGCGCCTTAATCGCACTCACAATCGAGCTGGAGACAGTGGTCACTTTAAGCCCCTGTTCGCGGCTACGCAGCGCCAGTTCCTCGATAAAACAATTTGCAGTCGAGCCGGTGCCAAGCCCTACCAGCATCCCGTCCGCCACTTGATTGGCGGCATGTTGGGCAATACGTTCTTTATCATTCATGGCTTATATCTCAATGTGAAAGGGTCGCAAAGATTCTCGTTACTTGAAAGAGATTATTCCCTCCGCCGGTTTTTATGTCCAGTATGCTGAGGCAAAAGGCCATGATGGCGCTCATACTGAGAAAAGCACCGCCTTACTTGGTTTTGGGCCTTTGAATATTTGCGACAGAACCCGGAAAAACTCTGGCATACTTAGGCTGCCGGATGAAATAGTGATAACGTCCGCTCACCGACAATAATTGACGGATGGGCGTTTGCTCAATAAAAATACATCGGCAAGCGGTACTCTGTCGTCGAACGGACGGCTTGTTTTTTATCACGGTTGGTTATGGTTGTTTTCAATATCCATATTCTGTACTGTCAGTTAATGCGTAACTTCCAAGCCTTTAAAACTATTATAAAAGAGGGTGGTTACACTTTTTTTGTTCCATGAGGGTTTCTAATGCAAAGTCAGCAAACACTTACGATCGATGGAAATCAGGCCGCCGCTACGGTAGCCCACAAACTCAACGAAGTCATCGCAATCTATCCCATAACGCCGTCGTCGAATATGGGCGAATGGGCCGATGAATGGTCGTCTCGCGGACAGGTCAATTTATGGGGGACGGTGCCGCAAGTGACCGAAATGCAAAGCGAGGCCGGTGCAGCCGGGGCCATTCACGGCGCGCTGCAGGCCGGGTCGATGGCGACGACGTTTACCGCCTCCCAGGGCTTGCTGCTGATGCTGCCCAATATGTACAAAATTGCCGGGGAGCTGACGCCGACGGTATTCCATATCGCCGCCCGTTCGCTGGCTTGTCAGGGCTTGTCGATTTTCGGCGACCATAGCGATGTGATGTCGGCGCGCATGACCGGTTTCGGCATGCTGTGTTCCAACTCGCCGCAGGAAGTCATGGACTTTGCGCTGATCGCCCATGCCGCAGCGCTGGAAGGGCGCATTCCGCTGATGCATTTTTTCGACGGATTCAGGACCTCGCACGAAATCGCCAAGATTAGTCTGCTGGATGACGATGTGATGCGGGCCATGATTAACGAAGAGTGGGTCGTGGCGCACCGAAGCCGGGCCTTATCGCCCGATAACCCGGTGCTGCGCGGCACGGCCCAGAATCCCGATGTGTATTTCCAGGCCAGGGAATCGGTCAATGCCTATTATCAGGCGATGCCGGGAATAGTGCAGAATGCAATGGATAGGTTTGCCAAGCTGACCGGCCGCTCTTATCGCTTGTTTGAGTATCTGGGTTCGCCGGACGCCGAGCGCGTCATCGTGATGATGGGCTCGGGCGCGGAGGCCGTCGCGGAGACGCTGGATTATCTTAACCGTCAGGGCGAATCGGTCGGCCTGCTTAAAGTGCGATTATACCGACCCTTCGATGCCGCCAGCCTGCTTGCGGCGCTGCCTTCGACCTGCCGCAAAATCGCGGTGCTGGACCGCACCAAAGAGCCCGGATCGGATGGCGAACCGCTGTATAAGGATGTGCTTGGCGCGCTGGCCCAGGATTTTATCGGCGGTGCGGCTAAGTTTTCGGTACTGCCGAAAGTGGTTGGCGGCCGTTACGGCCTGTCTTCCAAGGAATTCACGCCCGGCATGATCAAGGCGATTTTCGATGAATTGAAACAGGCGCAACCGAAAAATAATTTCACCATCGGCATCCACGACGATGTCACGCACACCAGCCTGGAGTGGGATGCAAGTTATCGCACCGACGCACAGGCCGACACTTTCCAGGCCATGTTTTACGGCTTGGGCAGCGACGGCACGGTCAGCGCCAATAAAAACACCATCAAAATTATCGGCGAAGCGACCGATTTGAACGCCCAGGGCTATTTCGTTTACGACTCGAAAAAATCCGGCGCGATTACCGTCTCGCATTTGCGCTTCGGCCCCAAGCCGATACGCTCCACTTACCTGATTGCCGAAAACGACGCCAATTTTATCGGCTGCCATCAGACGATTTTCCTGGAACGTTACGACATGCTCGCCAATGCGGCCGAAAACGCGGTGTTTTTACTGAACTCGCCGGAGTCGGCGGAGCAGGCTTGGGCATCGTTACCCGCTAAAATGCAGCGGCAAATGATAGCCAAAAAAATCCGTTTTTATGTGATCGACGGCTATGAAGTGGCCGAAAAAAGCGGCATGGGCAAGCGCATCAACACCATCATGCAGACCTGCTTTTTTGCCATATCCGGCGTGTTGCCTCAGGAGCAGGCGGTTACCGCGATTAAACACGCGGTCGAAAAAACCTACGGCAAAAAAGGCCGTCACATCGTCGAACTGAATTTCAAAGCCATCGACGAAACGTTGGCTTGTTTGCATGCCGTGCCGTTGCCGACACAGGTCAGCAGTCAATTCGACATTAAGTCGGTGATTACCGATGCCGCGCCCGATTTTATCAAACGGGTAACGGGTGAAATTATTGCCGGTAGAGGCGATGCGTTGCCGGTCAGCGCGATGCCGGTTGACGGGACCTTTCCAACCGGCACCGCGGCTTATGAAAAACGTAATTTGGCGCTGGAAATCCCGGTATGGGAAACCGATCTGTGTACCCAATGCGGAAAATGCGTCATGGTTTGTCCGCATTCGGTCATTCGCAGCAAAATTTTTCCGACCGAGGTCGTGGCCAATGCGCCCGCAACCTTCAAACATGTCGCGATGTTGGGCAAGGATTTCCCGGCCGGGTTGGAAATCAGCTATCAGGTTGCGCCGGAAGATTGCACCGGCTGCACGCTATGCGTCGACATTTGCCCGATCCGGGATAAATCCAACGCCAGCCGCAAAGCGATCAATATGCAGCCGCAACCGCCGCTGCGCGAAACCGAGCGCGACAATTGGGATTTCTTCCTGTCTATCCCCGAATACGATCGCAGGCTTTTGAAAACCAACACCATCAAAGGTTCGATGGTGTTGCAGCCGTTGTTCGAGTTTTCCGGCGCGTGCGTGGGTTGCGGCGAAACGCCGTACATAAAACTGGCGTCGCAGTTGTTCGGCGACCGGATGGTGGTTGCCAATGCCACCGGTTGTTCGTCGATTTACGGCGGTAATCTGCCGACTACGCCGTGGACTAAAAACCCCGAAGGCCGCGGGCCTGCGTGGAGCAATTCATTATTCGAAGACAATGCGGAATTCGGTTTGGGCATGCGCATCGCGCTCGACAAGCAAAACGAATATGCCAAAGAATTGCTGGCCTCGTTGCGCGAACCCTTAGGCGACGAATTGGTTGATGCGATACTGAATGCTGACCAGTCCGATGAAGCGGGGATTTACGAGCAGCGCGAGCGGGTCGCGGAACTTAAAAAGATTC
>Ga0160177_134428_pt1 | contig 11410 bp, 8 predicted proteins | sample met4stb_FD_108563 | JGI IMG/M metagenome (GOLD analysis project Ga0160177, IMG submission 108563) | Synthetic bacterial communities of pure cultures from sediment of Lake Washington, USA, under low oxygen conditions - MT... | ecosystem: Engineered > Modeled > Simulated communities (microbial... >...
AACGATGAATTTCTCTAAAATATTGTCCAGAAAGTTCCAGCCTTGTTCTGAGCAATAATAGTGATTGTTTTGCCGGATAAGCAAGTTTTGCTTCACGCAGTCGGATAAGGCAGGCTCCAGCGTCGCTGCCGCAAGGCCGGTTGCCGCCTGATAGTCTTCCAGCATAAAACCCCGCTTCAGGCGTAAATGGTTCATGATAAATTCCAAAGGCAACTCCGCTACAGCAATAACGTCGGCCCCGCCGTTTTTATGCGAGTTGCTTAAATACTGCTCCGGGCTTTTGGGCTTAAAACTGCGAACAATGGATTGCGGCAAACTTTGGGTGATTTTCCCGTGCGCGCCCGCGCCTATGCCCAAATAATCGCCAAACTGCCAATAATTTACATTATGGCGGCATTGCAGGCCTTGTTTACTGTAAGCCGAGACCTCATATTGTTGATAGCCGTGATCCGCCAATAGCTGCTGACATTCCTTTTGCGTACGAAAGATTGTTTCATCATCGGGCAGTTTGGGCGGAAACTTGTGAAACCAGGTATTAGGCTCCAACGTTAGCTGGTAAAAGGAAATATGGGTAGGCTTGAGACTTACCGCCGTTTGTATGTCTATTTTACTGCTTTCAGGACTTGCACCCGGCAAGCCGAACATCAAATCCAGGTTGAAATTGTCAAAACCCGACTGGCGGGCAATATCGGCGGCATGAATGGCCTCCTGCGCCGAATGGACGCGACCCAGTTTTTTTTAGTAAGGGATCGTTAAAACTTTGTATGCCGATCGATAGGCGGTTGATACCCAACGCCCTGAACTCAGCGAATTTATGGCTTTCAAAAGTGCCTGGATTGGCTTCGAGGGTAATCTCCACCCCCTCTTCAAGCCGCAACTGTTGCTCTATGCCGCGCAATAACCGGTTAATCGCTTCAGGCGAAAACAAACTGGGCGTACCGCCGCCGATAAAAATGCTGCTTATCGGTCTGGTGATATTATAGCGCTCTATGTCGAGGGCTAAATCATCCAGCAATGCAGCTATATAGGCCGATTCAGGCAGTTCGGATTTAGCCGCGTGTGAATTAAAATCGCAATAAGGACATTTTTTAATACACCAAGGAATATGAATATAGAGGCTAAGCGGCGGCAAGAGATTTTTGACTAAATAGTTTAAAATGGCTGTCAGTTTAACACGAGAGCCGCTGATGAATAAGACACCTTTGTCGACTTTAAAGCCTGCACGAAGCTTAAGTAGAACTTAACTTTGCTTGAATACGCTTATACTTTTTTGTTGATGACTAACTACTTTTAAAGCGAGAGCATATGCGACTGTTACTGGTTGAAGACGACGAAATACTGGGCGAAGGACTGGTCGAAGGTTTAAAAATGGAAGGTTATGCGGTTGACTGGCTCACCAACGGCAAGCTGGCCGACGAGGCCCTGAAAATCAATAGCTATGAGCTGATCGTACTGGATCTTAACTTGCCGGACATGGAGGGTCTGGATATTTTGAAAGCGTTAAGAACGCGTAAAGATGAAACGCCGGTGATGGTATTGACCGCCAAGGATACCGTTCCCGATCGCGTACTGGGCTTGGATAGCGGCGCCGACGATTTTGTGATTAAACCGTTTGAACTGGATGAAGTTTGCGCCCGGTTAAGGGCATTAGCAAGAAGAAACGAGGGCCGTAGCGTTCCCAATATCGAGTATAAAGGTATTGTTTTGGACCCGGCCTCGCATCAAGTCACCTGGAACGATGAAAAGGTTGATCTGTCGCAAAAAGAATTCGAGATACTGAGTTTTTTAATGAGCAATATCGGCCGGGTTATTTCCCGCGCCCGACTTGAAGAAAGCTTGTATTCATGGGATTCCGATGTAGAAAGCAATACCGTGGAGGTTCATATCCACCATCTGAGAAAAAAGCTCGACCCGTCCATTATCCGCACCGTCAGGGGTGTGGGTTACATTATCGATGAAGATTAACTTTTTAATAATAGAACGCAGATGACGCTGATTATTTATGATGAATAAGATTTTTTTGAATTATCTGCGCTGATCATATTCATCCGCGTTCCATTTCCTACCTACTGAATAGTCCCGAGAATTAATGAATTATTCGCTACGCCAACTGCTGTTGTTTAGCCTGCTCTCCGCATCCATGTTGATCTGGGGAGTGACGGCCTATATGAGCTACAAAGTCACCCGCGACGAAGTTGCCAGTCTGTTCGATGCAGAATTGGCGCAATCGGCCAAAGTGCTGCATGTGTTTGTGGAAAGCCTGGTGCGGGAAGGTTCGCTATCCAAGCATTGGGCGCAAACGCAGACTGATGAACGCTTACACCCCTATACCGGGCGCAAAAATAAAAGACAAAGCGCCTTTCAACTCTGGGCTAAAGAGGACGACTTGTTACTGCATTCAGTCAACCCACTTGAATCTACGACACACGGATTAAGCAAAAAAAATATTGACGATCAATTATGGGAAGTATTTGACGGGCTTTTGGAAGCCAGCGCTTTAGGCCATAAATACGAAAGAAAAGTCGCCTTCCAGCTATGGTCCAAAAACGACGGATTATTACTGCGTTCGGAAAGTGCGCCAACATTTGCCTTTTCCTCAGCGGCTAACGGCTTTAGTGAAACTAATATCGATAAACATGTGTGGCATGTGTTCAGCATTTCCAGCTCAAATGGCGAATATATTATTCATGTCGGCCAAAAGGAAGAGATCCGCGCCGAATTAACCGATGAAATATCAGCGCAATTGGTGATGCAATTTTTGGTCGGTTTGCCGATTTTAGGCATCGTTATCTGGATTATTGTCGGGCATTCCTTAAAACCGCTTAATCGGTTGGAAATAGCCTTATCCAGACGGGAAGCCAGTTTTCTTAAGCCGCTATCCAGTAAAAAGCTCCCCAAGGAAATCATTCCGGTGGTGAATGAGATCAACAACCTGTTTGCCCAGCTTGAGCAAGCCTTTGAGCATGAGCGCCGCTTTACCGCCGACGCCTCGCACGAATTAAGAACGCCGTTGGCCGGACTGCTCACCCAGGCTCAGGTTGCCATGCGTACCAGTGACGAGACGGTTCGCCATCAGGCGCTCAAGCGAATTGAACAAGCCGTTAATCGCATGACCTATATGGTGCAACAATTATTGACCTTCTCGCGCATCGAATCCGGTACCGAGTATTTAGCCAAAGAAACGACGTTACTCAGCCGTGAAGTGATGCGAATTATTGCCGAACTGGACCCCGAGGCGCATAAAAAGCGGATTCACATGGAATACGACGAAATTAATGCGGTACCCATCGTGGCCAACACCCTGCTGATCAATATTTTGATCAGGAACATTATCGACAACGCCATTAAATATACCCCGGCTCACGGAATGGTCAGGGTTAGCCTGATAGGGACGGAACATCAATTACGACTGTGCGTTGAAGACTCGGGACCGGGCATCGCGCCCGACCAATACGAAAACTCGCTAAAACGCTTTCATCGTTGCGTTGAAACCGCCAACAAAGCGCAAGGCACCGGCCTGGGTTTTTCGATCGTGCAACGGATTGCAACAATACATGGCGCCGAGCTGGTCTTGGACGAATCCGAATTTGGCGGTCTGAAAGTGACGGTTATATTTACCTTGCCGACCAGAGCCGTGGTTAAAAAGAATGTTGGTAAATTAAGTTTTTTTACCATCAAGAAAGGCACTTGAGGGATAGCGACGAATAAGTCGGCAATTACCAGCAATCCGTCACCGGTATAGCAGTTGAAATACCTCTAGCGCCGGTTTGGGTTAACGACAGCGTGCCGCATTTATCATTGGTCTGGGCGCCGGTTGGTGCCGCATTCAGCGTGTAGCTGCCGGCTGTCGCCGCATTGATGGTTAAATTGTAATATGCAGTTCCGCCATCAACGGGGCTGGTAGCTGAAAAAACAGTCGGAATCCCGGTATTACCGTTAGTCGTTCCAGCCCCTAAATAACTGTTAGTTTCCGTGAAATGCCGTTCCATCGCATTAGCAAACCCCAATAACGCCCCTTTCGCATCCGCTCGACGCGATTTCATAACACTATCCTGATAGCTGGGATAAGCAATGCCGGCAAGAATGCCCACGATTGCCACTGTTACCATGAGTTCAATTAAAGTAAAAGCTTGTTGTTTAGTCATGTTTCTTAGATATATGTAAAAAATTAATGTTGAACATGAACGCCGGTATCGCCTAACGTAATTGCCGCCAGGATTGGCGAGTTCCAGCGCCGGATGTCGATTCCGTCGTGCTCTCCAATGATCCTGACGATCCACTGGTGTATTTGTATTCAACAGTTCCCGCGCTGACTACGCCAGGTGTCTTGATAATGCCCACCGTTGATTTTTTACCGGATGCTGATGTGCTGGCGTCACTACTATTAACAACATTATCGTTGTTAGTATCGACAAGTTTAGCCATGTCTTCGCTACTGATAATACCATTACCCGTTAAATCGAAAGGCGTTTCATTAAGACGATTGCCTGTCAGCGCGTCCACTTCCATTAGCCAACTGCTGCCGCCAAAAGAGCATTTGCCGTTATCGGGCGTCATGGTCGCAAAAATAATCCGCCCGTTTCTTAATAGCGCCTGCACAACCACGCGTTCACCGGCAGCGGTACTGGGCGGGGTTAGTAAATCCATGTACCAGCCTTTTTTGGTCGGGTCGCCATGAACATTAATGTCATTTTTGGACGTGACCCGTACACTAAAGTTACCCGCGGTACCTTCAGCCAGAATGGATTGTTGCACCAGTTCTGAGCGCACGGCATTTGGGGAGGTACTGCTGCATGTGTCGCTGGTACCGGCGCGTTTTACGCAAAGGTCTTTAATGCCGTAAAAGCTTTGTGTTTGCGGCGACGCAGGCACGGTATTGTCGCCGGTTTCAAAATATTTGCCGGTCCCTACATAAACTAATACACCGTATGTGCCTAATGAAGGTGGATGTAGGCCTGCCTGCGGTTTGGCCGTGATCGGCTGGGCAACTCCAGAGCTGTCCTTGGCTATAAATAGCGGCTTGGGGGTAGTGCCGGTTTTAAATGCCACCTCCCATTGACTGGCGGCTCTGCTGCTGACATCGAATTTCCAGAGATTCCCTTTAAAATCGCCAGCATAAATAACATCAACAATACGGTCGCCGTTAACGTCAACACAGATAGGCGTTGATAGGCCATTTGGGCTACTGGTATCGCCGGTTTCTGTTGAGATTGATTTGATAAGCGCGCCGGTTTTTATATCGACGATATACAGTACGGCTTTTTGATTAACGCTGTTGTAACCGTTGCCGAATACCGCGGCAAAATCGCCGTTCGCCATACGCACGATCGAGGCTTGGCCTAGCATATAGCCCAAATGATTGGTAAAGCCGTAGCGTTTATTGCTGCCTGCCAAATCATCTGTCAAGTCGGTTGCCACAGGGGCGGAACTGGCGTTGATTTCCCATAGCACCCTATTTGCGGCAAAACTTGTTTCAGCACTCGTATAGCTGGTAGGACTCAAAAAAGTCATATCCAAAGCAAAGATGCCCTTGCCTCCGGCACCCAATGTTCCAACCAGCGCTGTCCGCCACTCTTTCTGACCATTGCCATCGGCATCGAAATAAGCGTCGCCGGCAATAGGAGCGCCGTCGACAAAATATTTGTGCTGGCCGCTGCTTAAGTAGGTCGGGGAAGTGAATGCCGATAAATTAGCCAATACCGTGTGCGGCACGTAAGCGAAGAGCTCGTTGCCGTTGCCGTTGCCTGTGATATTGGCGTTAAATACGTGCAGCATGCCATCGTTTCCGCCAATTGCCACCATCGGCGTTCTGGCCTTAAACGCAGCACTGTCACGAAAAGTTAAGTAACTACTGCCTTCGGTGCCGGGCAATTTATCGAAGCCAAAATTGCGGCCACTGCTGATATACCACGGGTCGGAATTAACCAAGTCCCCCAATAATGCGTTTGTCCCTGAACGTTTACGGAGTGTGCCGGAGGGCTGTTCGTTGGCTTGGTCGCCACGCAGATAGTCGACTTGGTTTGCGGTAAGCAATGCCTGCTGGGTCGCATTCAAATTACTCCATAGAAATGAAATACCCTTAGTTGTTGCAGTCGGGTTATAACTAAAAATCGAACGGTCATTGATGCCTTGCGCAGTGACCCGTTGCCCTGCATCCCAGGTCGGATTGGCGGCGATGCTGCCGTTGGCATTGATCGAATAGGCGAGTAATTGGCCAGTCCAATCGCCACTGTTGAATTTAGCTTGGTAAACAACGCTGTTGGTGTCCAGACGAGTTGAATTGGTGGTTACCGAAGCTGACGACCCGGATTTTATCAACACGTCGTTAAGAATGGTATCCAGCGCATTTTCCAGAAGCGCGGGATTGGATGCCCTGAAAAATGCATCGGGTATGCCATTGTTATCTTTATCCCAGGATTGGTTGGCAGGGGTGTCCGCCAGACTGGAATCAACCGTATCGAAGCCGCCGTATTTAGCCGTGTACCACAGCGGATTTTCCAGTAACTTGGCACTGGGAGTGCCTTGGGTATAGCTGGTAGTCGTGGGACTTGTGACGCCGGATGGTAAAGCAGCACCTAAATTGAAGTTGCTGCCTCCGGGGCGCAAAATCGGCAACACAACGCCATCGCCAGTGGTGCCCGCTATGGTGTAACCAAAGCGCAATGCATGTCCGGCAGCAGCTTGCAGTACGGAAGCCTCAACCTTGATGGTCGTATTCCCTGCGCTGGGAGCGGCATTGTTTGTGGCCCCCGGCGTACAACTTGAACCGACACAGAACTTAAGCCTGGCGATACCATCCATGTCGTAATCATTACCCCAGGTTGAATCTTCCCAGTTGACTTTTAAACTGCCGGAAACCAATTTGCCGTCGGCATAGGTGAGGCTTTCCACCGTTAAATCGGTCATGCTGCAAATACGCCAATTGCTAGTGGCGGCAGTTGCACTGGCCGTAGAATTGGCTTCGCAAGCGGGCAGCAGGGTGACAGTGCCGTTGCCGACGGGGATTTCAAACTTCGGCAAGCTTTCTGCAAGCGCTACGCTGTAGGTATTAACATTTTGTTTTCCGTCCCTGTCGGAACGCAGGTCGTGGGTGCGGGCGTAATAAGCCAAGCCAGCGATATTATAGGTGCCTTCCAAACTGGGTACTTCAGGGCAAATGCCCGCCACCGACGATAAATTGCTGACCGACTTGGAGGTACACTGTTTATTGTTCGTAGTGCCGTTGCTGCCGACCAAATAGTCGCCGCTAATGTTTTCTGCGGTGCCGACGGCGTCGGTTTCGGTTGCGGCATTGATGCCCAAATCGTTGCTGAGCTCATTGCCATCAAAGGAGTTGAGCCCCGTTGAAATCGCTATGACTGAATTGGTTGCGCACCATTCGGCGGCAGGCATCGGATCCGCCCAGCTGACTTGGGGCAGTGAGGGAATAAAAGCGGAATCGCTGGTATCAAAAGCCGTCGTCGGCGTCGTTTTACCGGCCAAATAGCGCAACGATTCCAGGTAAGTCTCACTTAGAGGATTACCCCATTCTACGCATTGCCCATTATTAAAACTGAGCAAACCGGGGCTATTGCAGGAACTTTGGTAAACATGATTGGTGAAATCATAACTGCTGATTCTAAAGCGGTTAAGGGCATTGATAATACCGGCATCGGTAGTTGCCTGATTAAGAAACTGACCATTGGTTTTATCGACCTCGTTGGCACTACTGGTACTGTTGTCAAACATCTGGTTCACGTTGCGGCGTAACACGCCGCCCGATTTGTTTTTAGCCCAGCTGCCGGTCATCAGGCCGAAATACACCGGTTTGCTGGCTTCGGCGTATTTTTGCAGCAGACCGGTGGGTTTCTTATTGCTGCCGTAAGTTTTGCAATTGGTTTCCTCCAGGCCTGAGACGCAAACCTTGACCCGGACATTAAGCCCGATATCCGCATTTGCGCTGACCAAGTTGACGCTATTGGCCGGCTGTGTTCCTGAACCCCACTGGCACTGGGTTACTTCGGAAGCCGCCCAGCTTGGAAAACTGCCGCTCGCTACCCGCAGCAAAGGGGGATAAGTCGCGGTACTGGCATCCTTGGCAAGACCGGAGCCTTGGGTGAGGTTACATAAACTGATGGTTGTTTGGGCATAAGGGACGTATTTTTGCATATCCGTTGTTGATGCTGCGGTAAATACCTTGGCGAAGGAATGCACATCGTAAGGTATCAAACTGCGTTCCAGTACCGTATCGGCCGTATCCGTGGATCGAAAACCGCCGTACAGCACTTTGCGGATAACGTCCATTCGCGTCATCGTGGCCCAGTTCAGGAAGTTGCCGCTCCATTGACTGCTACAGTGATGGCTGTTGGCGCCTGTTGCGGCACTTGTCGGCTCAAAGCGGCTGTTGACATAGGTGTAGCATTTTTGATTATCAAAATAACCGTAGTAATCAAAAGTATCGATATAACTGGTGTCCAGTGCACCGTTGTTATCGAGATCGGAATAATCGGTATAAGCTTTGATGTAAAGCTGGTGATCGCGGGACATGGTGAGCATGACTCGTGGCGAGGCCGCCTGTGAAATGGTCAATGGCGACTGGGCGATATTCAAATCTACAGCAAAAGCTGTTGGCAGCATGCTCGAACAGGCGGCAAAGACAAGCTGAAAAACGATATGCAGGCATCTTTTAGTGTTGTTCATTTTCATGAGAGCCGTTCCGATTGATTGTGTGTGGCGATATTCGGGTTTGATGGGGGGATCAGCGTTTATAAACCGATTGCAGTACGACAACGGCAGTGCTGGTGCCACCGACTCCCCGCGCGGTGACCCGATATAATTCATTTTCGTTGTAATTTCCGGCATCCAGAGAGCCGCTGCCGATAGTGCTTAATTGTTGAATCACATAAAGAGGGGCGCTGGCCGTATAGCTTAAAGAGGGTGCGCTGTAGGTTACCGTGTTGAAGCTTGACCAATCGTCGTTCTGTTGAGGCGGCGTGCCGGCATCGCTGTATAAACCGTTAGTGCCTGTTGCTGTGAACGCCGGCAGGTTCGCTTGTTTCAGAAACGTTTCGCCGCCACGCAAGGCCGCTTCCGCAGCTTGAAAGGCAATATTAGTGTCCCTGGTGTTTCCGGCCATTTTCTCTTCAATGCCGGTCACTTGACTGGCGGTGATGCTGATTAAGGTGAGCAACAGCAACATAATCATACTGACGGGCAGCACCACGCCGGACTGATGCTTAAATGAAGAATATTGGTTAATCATTAACATCTTCCTTTTATGGCAACCGGTTGCGCAAGGCAATAGTTGAAGTAAAAACCCGCCTGATCCGCCGGTCGGTCGGCGTAACCGTTGCGCCATTGTAAATATAATCTAACGGCTGCGCGGCTAAACCATCATTCATGCTTCTTACTAAAACACTGACGCGAATACTGACCACTTGATTCATATTGAGTCCGGCTGTGCCTGCAGGCACGTAATAATTGGCCGTGCCGTCCGGCGTTGCATCCGTATCTGCACCGTATAAAACCTGCATATTCTCAATACCCTCAACCAATTCGATGGGATTGGTTGTGCTTGTAGGTTTGGAATTATCCAACCGCCATAATGCCGGTTCGCCGCTGGTATTGTTACGAATAAAAAAACTGTATGTCCGAAATACCAGTACTTCGGCATCGGAACCGTAGAGTTTGCTGAGGTTATTCGTGGTGTTTTGGTTATTGGCATGCGCGATAGTCTGAACTCCGCTGCCGGATGAGGCGCTGGTTGCTATGAAGATATCCGCTGCACTGCAATCGGAAAGCATAAGCACATCGTACATATTGATATTGCAGCTATTGGCTGCCGGTATTTGAATATTGGCGTTATTGGTCCCCATATTCCCTGTCAAATACCCGCCGCAGCTTCCGCCAAAATGATAAGTGACCGCATCGGTTCCGGCCACACAGGCGTTGGACGCGCCGCATGCGCCGGCACTCCAGTTATTGGTCACATTGTCGCTGCCGACAAGTGGCGTGCTAAGACCGGCAGCAAGCGTGGCAGGGGCGGGATTCGGATTGGGGTTTTTAGGATCAATGATAATTTTGGGGACTGTTGATCGGGATGCACAGCCTTGAAATCCTATCATGCGATTATCTCGGGTAATAAAATCCATGGCAAACCGGCCGTTTTCCTGAAGCCTGGACAGATTCTCCTGCATTCTGTAGGTCTGCCTGGAGCCGAGAAAAATCTGCATGATGCCGCCTGTTAAGAACGCGCCCAACAGCATGGCGATCATCAGTTCTATCAGGGTAAAACCTGTTTGCGGGCTTTTAGACTGTTTCATAACTGAAAGCTCACTGAGAAATTCGGGTCGGAAGCGTTGACTGCGCCGTCCCGATTATCATCCCAGTTGATAGTAATGGTAAAAACCCGAGTTGCAGCGACAGCTGTGATTGTTCCTGTGCCATTGGGCAGGGTGTTGGTTAAGGCGGCGTTCCATTGGAACAGGTCATTTTGAGCCATTTGCGCACCGGTACAGCCAGTCACGGTTGCGCAATTTGCCTGAACTGCGGCATCTGCCGGAGCCATCGTCAGGTAGGTGCTGGCTGCAATAACATTACCGGTTGTCGGATTCAGACTTTCATTTTTATTGGCTCGCATTCTGTCGGCCATGTCATAAGCCAACTGCGTAACCTGGCTACGATTATAGGCGCTCAGATTATTTTTGATACTGGCGGCTTGCAGTCCTGCCAACCCCAATAAGCCGACAGCCAAAACCAGCGTCGCGATTAACACTTCAATTAAGGTGAATCCGCTATCTTTATTCATAAGGCATCATGGCGCCAAGCAAAGGTTTTGGCTGGATTAAGGACATGCTGTTGTAACGTCAGATGTTTTTGGCCGACCCAATGCATTGATTTCGATTGCACGGGAGTTCACGATGTCGCCCGAACTGGCGCATAATCTGAAGGTGTCGCCGCTAGAGTTTAAACTTAAGCCGCTGGGCAAATAGGCCGCAAAATCCTGGTAGCCGACAGTCCCGGTTCTTAAAGTAAAGCCGTTGGTTAACGCCGGGTAGGTTTTTAGCAGCGTGTCCGCGGCATCAAGCGTCCCATCGCCATCCAAATCGGTAAAAATATCCCACCCTGAATCCCAGTTTTGGTTCGTACTTCCTTTTTTTTCTGACGCTGACTTGCACGCCCCGTTTAACGGCTTCGCTACGGGCCAGATTTAACGAGGTAACCAATTCATTGGCATAGGTTGTTAACCGGGTGCTTCTTATAATCGAACTAAAGCTTGGTATGGCTATACTAACAAGAATACCGGCAATCGAAATCGTGATAATGAGCTCAATCAGGGTAACGCCCAGGTTTCTTATTTGCTTGTTGCTCATCGGCGATTAACCTCTATCCATATGCGATTTCCAGCATAAGCGTTACGAGCACAAAAAAA
>Ga0160177_102599_pt1 | contig 11348 bp, 9 predicted proteins | sample met4stb_FD_108563 | JGI IMG/M metagenome (GOLD analysis project Ga0160177, IMG submission 108563) | Synthetic bacterial communities of pure cultures from sediment of Lake Washington, USA, under low oxygen conditions - MT... | ecosystem: Engineered > Modeled > Simulated communities (microbial... >...
CGCTGTGTACCCTCTGCACTACGGCCAGACTTCATAATTTGGTTGCTGCCACAAGCCGGGCAGGTAATTTCTTGATAACAGGTCATAGGGGTATTATACGAGAAAATTACATATTTAACCCATCACCAAAGCACCGTTTCAAACATGACCAGACCATACCCCGAAAAATAACGGGCAAAAAAAAGCCCCTACATTGCTGTAAGGGCTTGATTTATCTGGCTCCCCCGGACGGGCTCGAACCGCCGACCTAATGATTAACAGTCATCCGCTCTACCGACTGAGCTACAGGGGATTAAACTTTTTCAGTGTGGTGCGCCTGGAGAGATTCGAACTCCCGACCGCTCGGTTCGTAGCCGAGTACTCTATCCAGCTGAGCTACAGGCGCCGTACTGAGACGCTTATTATGCTTTTTAAGCCCTCCTCTGTCAACTATAAATTTACACAATCTTTAAAATATTAGGATGAAAAGAATTATTCCAAGGTTATCAGGCTATTCAATCACGCTTATTGCGGTAGTTTTTTATTAACTGACAAAGCAAAGGAATTTGTTTTTAATAAGCACTCTATTATGATCGTGTAAATGAGCTTTCGCCTACCCTATATTATAAAGGGGCGAAACAGCATTTTTTACACGGGACTCACGGCTTAACCGAAAAAAAAGAATTTTTCCTATAGCGATTCAATCCCTATAGATGAATAATGGTGCGTTTTTGCATACCATCAACCCGATGTTGCAAGTGTCGAGTTTTCAAAACCAATGAGTCTGCGCTACCAAATCAACATACGAATTTTGATCTCTTCCCTGTGCATCTTGATGCTGGGCGGATCGATAGCCATCTGGCAGGCACGCGATGCCGTGAATAAAGAAGTCGATTCATCCATCAATCTGGCTGTACAGTTGATAACATTCGGCTTTTCACAAGCTTCGCAAACTCCGTTTCATGAAACCGATTGGTTACCGAAGCTTAATTCGCTAAATCAAACCCGCCATTTAAGTATTCAGCTCAAAGAACCTTCAGGCCAAATCATCAGCTTTGCCCACAAAAACCAGCAAACCAATAATGACGAAAAGCCGCCGCAATGGTTTATCAATCTGGTTGCAGCTCATTACCCCAAGGTTGAGCATCAAATCACCAGCTTCAAAGGCGAACAAATCACCCTGATTATTCAGGCCAACCCGTTAGATGAAATCACCGAAGTCTGGCAAGAAAGCATTGCCTTTTTTGGCTCTCTTTTTCTGCTGACGCTCTTTACCTTTTTGGCCGTCAACCTGGCTTTTAACAAAGCGCTTAAATCCATTGCCGTCATTGTTAACGCGCTAAAAGTCATTGAAACCGGACACTATCAGCAAAAACTACCCAATTTTTCCATCCAGGAATATGACAGTATCGCCAAAGCCATCAATCACATGACCGGTGAACTGGATGCCGGACAACAGGAAAACCGGGCATTAACCCAACACACGCTGGAAATACAGGAAGACGAACGGCAACGACTCTCGCAGGAGTTGCACGACGAACTGGGACAATCACTGACCGCCATTAAAGTCATGGCCGTGACTGCCGGGCGTTCCCAAACTGGAGCTGCCGACATCAAGCAAACCACCGATTCCATTGTCACCATCTGCGACCATTTAATGACTGTGGTGCGCTCCATGATGCATCAACTGCACCCCTTGGTATTAACCGAACTGGGGCTGAAAGCGACTATGGAAGACCTGTTAAACCACTGGTCGATTAGAAATCCTGAGTTAAAGCTCACCATCACCTGCCCTGACGAAGTCGATTTTCTGGAGCAAAAAATCACCATTCAAATATTCAGAGTCGTTCAGGAATGCTTAACCAATATTGTCCGTCATGCGCAGGCGAAGCGAGCCGCCATCAGCCTGGAAATCAAGCATCAAGGCAAAACGGGAGCAGCGTTACGACTACAGGTAACCGACGACGGACAAGGTTGCGCTATTGACAAGATTAAAACCGGTTTTGGATTATTGGGCATGAGAGAAAGAATCAACAGTTTGGGCGGCGAATTCACCATACAGACCCAGCCGCACCAAGGCATGAGCATTATTGCGACTATTCCGCTACCATGAAAAGCAAGATAAAAGTCATTCTGGTCGATGACCATGCCGTAGTGCGCGCAGGTTTCAGGATGCTGTTATCAACCGAAGCCGATATTGACGTGATCGCCGAAGCCGAGCGAGGTGAGGCGGCCTGCCAGCTGTATCTGGAACAGCAACCGGATGTGATGGTGCTGGACTTATCCATGCCCGGCATTGGCGGACTGGAAAGCATACGCCGCATTTGCAACCGAGACAGTAACGCCAAGATACTGGTATTTAGCGTTCACAATGAAATGGTTTATGTCGATAGAGCCATGAATGCCGGAGCAAAGGGCTACATCACTAAAAACAGCGCCCCCGACATTCTGGTAACAGCGATACAGAAAATAGCCGGGGGCGAGATTTATATAGAGCACGGCTTGACGAAAAATATGCCCCTGCAAAATAGCGAGACCGACTACCAAACCATTGTCGACACCCTGTCTCCCAGAGAATTCGACGTATTCCTGCTGCTGGCAAAAGGCTTGACCGCTCATAAAATTGCCGACGAACTTTGTCTGGGCTATAAAACCGTAGCCAATTACGGCACGCAAATAAGAAGCAAACTTAAAGTTTCAACTGTCGCCGAGTTGGCGCATATTGCAATGGTTCTGGGGATGATGAAAAATTGAGAATAATGGAAGACAAATCATGTAGCGCGCATTTCTAAAACACACCCCAAGCTTAGTAAAGGTACGCGGCACGAATCACATTTAGCTTATGCACTGAGTTTGGCTTGTAGGTTATAAACACCAAATTTAACGCCCCTCATTTGCTTTCGAGTAAAAAGGAAGGGTAAACTTAAACAAAGATCACCCAATCCGCATCATGGTTTGTGCTGAATCAAATATCCCGAATGCATGGATAGCCTACCGCATCGAGGCCCCTGAACCATAAGATCCACGCTTAAAAGCAAGGCTTGCAGACTTTAAGTCAGCCCCAAAATGAATACCGGCTTTGCACGGTTAGCTACGCCAACCTACGTTGCTGAAACAATGTCTTCCAGACAGAAAGATTATAAATAACCTTGAGTTTAATCACTGACACATAGGCGAGACAAATCCATAAATCCGAGTAGACGACCAAAACCCAAGACACCACAATCCTTCATAGATTACAAAAGAGAGTGCATATGAAATACCTCTATATTCTTACTCTGGCCGGTTTGCTCGCAGCTTGCGACAGTGCCGAACTGGAAGCACCCAAGCCTCCTGCTCTCGTTCATGACGTGCCGACCAATTGGCCAGCGGCACAACAGGAAAGAACCAAAGCCATTGACGCACACATTCAACAGCACCAGGTAGCCTATGATCGGTTTGCCAATTTCCCCGTCAGTGAAACCGACGGCATTCCCTTTATTATTCTCAAGCTGTTCCCAACGGTAGCTCCGGAATTTTGGGGCGGCAAAGAAAACTTCCTGGAGGTGATCGGCTTATTCAATGATGAGCGCCTGATAGGCTATCCCGCGCCACGAGGGATAGGATTTAGCGGTTTATCAAGGAAAGAGGCGCAAGGCAATATCGACTTTGCCTCTTTTACCTGCGGCGGTTGCCACATAGGCCGGGTGCGGCTGGATGACGGTAGCATGAAGTATCTGGATGGCGGCATCAACGCGGAATTCAATGTCATCGGCTTCCGCCTGAGAGTCACCCAAACCTTGGCAAAAATCTACCACGGCGAAACAGACCCGGCCAAGCAACAAAAATTGGTCATCGATGCCTTCCTTGCCGCCTTGGATGCCGCCCACCAAAAAGACGCAAACTTTTTCTATCATAACTACAGCTACGAAAACCGGAAATTTGATACCGCCTACGAACAAGCCCAGATCGACCTGTTCAAAAAACAAGCCGGTACCGTCATCCCCAAATTCATCCACACAGCAGAACAGGTCTACCGCGGCTGGGGCATAGTCGTTAACAAAATCTATCCGGAAATTAAACAGGAAATCATGCAAGGCTACCCCGGCACCGAAGATGCCATTGCCTTCAACGCAGCGAACGCCTATTTTTCCCTGAAGAATAATCCGTTGACCGGCCTGTTTGCCCCCCTTGCATTACCCTCCCATGCCGGTGTAACCGATATTATGGCGGTATGGAATCAGGATACCCGCAATCCTCGCTGGAACCAGGACAAGACCGACTTGATCAACGGCGGCGGCCAGTGGAACGGGCATATCCCTTTGCCCATATATAAAAACATTGCGGCGCAACTGACCATCGGTTTCGAGAATATCGATGTTCGCGTTTCCGCCTTTGCCGACCAGTTGCTGGACAAACTCCCTTCCCCCGCTTACCCGTTTGCCGTTGACGTGGAATTGGCCAACAAAGGCAAAGCGCTGTTTGCCGATAACTGCGCCGCCTGTCACCAGCCTAACAACGGCAAAGTGTATAGAAATATCGGCACCCATTTAGGCCGCGCCAAAATAGCCGGAACACTGATCACCCTGGGCGCCCGGAGCAGCTTTACCAAGGTTTGCTCCCCTGCCCTGACAGTGGACATGAATGGCACGCCCGGACAGCCTTGCGCCGACTACAAGGGAGTTTCCCTGGCAGGCAAAAAGGAATTATCCATGACCTCCCCCGGGCTGCACGACGGCTACAACGCCCTGCCGTTAATCGGTATATGGGCGCAGGGGCCTTATTTGCATAACGGGTCCATACCGACCCTATACCATGTGCTGATGCCCAGTGAGCGCCCCACTCATTTCGTCAAGAGCCGCCTGGATTTCGACAAGGAAAAAGTCGGATTTTCCTGGGATCCCAACATCCCGCCCAACCCCGCCCGAAAAGAGGGCTACCTGTTGAACACCGCCTTGTCCCCCGCCCTCAGCAATACTGGCCATGACAAGAACATCCAGGATGGCGACAAAACCTTCAAACTGGATTGGTCGGATGACAAGGCAGGAGCAATGGCGATTATCGAGTACCTGAAGACGTTGTAAAAATAATTGCGCTAAGGTTCAAAGGGATAGAACCTTAGCCTTGAGGATCGTGCATGATCCATCATGCACGATTAAATTCAGAGAAAAGACTTAACCGGCGCGTATTACGATGATTCCAGCAATGATGCAAAAGACCCGCTCGCGCTGAACTACGAACGTGTCAAATAGTCAAAGGGCTTAATGCCAACCGCCGTATTGCGCAGTCGGATCGCCGCGCCAACCGGTTGTGGTTTTGTTGGCATCGGGAGTGTGTATAGTGTCTGCCGCCGCGCGGGTCATATTGGCATGCGTATAACCGCCCATCGCTTTTGCAGCTTTAGCTATCGCCGTGGTTGATGGATTAATCTCATATTTAGTAATCGTGTCATGAATGACGGCGGCGACTAATTTCTCCGTGCCCGGCTCGGAAGAAAACGTCAACAGAATCGGCAAAACCGTATTGGCAGGAACTTCCACGCTGTAATGACCGTTATCCACAGCCGCATGGGCAATTGAATGGCCGTTTTCATCGGTCACTTCCACCGTGCCGGTTCTAATCACGCCCTTGTCATTGCTGACCACACCCTCTAAAACAGTCGCTTGGGCATATTTTTTTACCACGGTTTGACTCACTTTTGCCGTTTTTTTTCTCTTGCTCGCAACCGGTAAGTGCAAAACCGCTGAAGGCTAGCAGTACCGTAAATACAATTGTGCGATTCATAAATCCTCCTACTGATTCATAGTGTTGTCGCTACAAAGTATACTGGATTATGGCGCTCAAGCTATCCCCGGTAAAAACTTGACGTGTATTCCCTAAAACGCTTCCCAGTCGCCGGAACCGACTGTCACCCGTGGCGTTTTATGCTGGGCTGCGGGTATTGTCGAACGCGGGATGAATCGGTAAGAACCGGCCGCACTGTCATCCACCTTAAAACCGCTCACCGTGATCACCAGGTTTTGCGCTTGCTCTTCCAACGATTCCGCCGCTGCCGCGGCTTGTTCTACTAACGCGGCATTTTGTTGGGTGACATCGTCCATTTGGGCGATAGCCTGATTAACTTGTTCGATGCCGGAACTTTGCTCAGATGAGGCGGCGGTAATTTCGGCCATCATATCGGTAACGCCCCGGATGGAGGCGACAATTTCTTCCATGGTCAGCCCGGCCTGGGTAACCAGCTTACTGCCGTCCGAGACTTTATCTACCGAATCGCTAATCAGGTCTTTAATTTCTCCGGCAGCCGTCGCGGCGCGTTGCGCAAGGTTGCGCACCTCTACGGCTACAACGGCAAAGCCCCGGCCTTGTTCTCCGGCGCGAGCGGCTTCTACCGCAGCATTGAGGGCAAGTATGTTGGTCTGGAAAGCAATGTCGTCGATCACCGAGATAATGTCCCCGATTTTGCGTGACGATTCATTAATGTCCTCCATGGTCATAACGACTTGACCGACCACTTCAACGCCTTTGCCCGCGATGTTGGATGCATCAACGGCGAGCTGGTTGGCATGCTGGGCGTTTTTGGCATTGTGCTGCACGGCGGAAGTCAGTTCTTCCATGCTGGCTGCGGTTTGTTCCAAACTGGCGGCTTGCTGTTCGGTGCGGTGTGACAAGTCATTGTTGCCCGAAGCGATTTCTTTGGTTCCGGTGTTAATGCCGTCAGTGGCCTCCTTGATTTGGCTGATAATGTCTTTAAGTTTTTCTACCGTGGTATTGGAGTCATTTTTAAGCTGACCGAATATACCGGAATAATCGTTGCTGATGGTTTCGGTCAGGTCGCCACGGGACAGCGCATTGAGTACGCGCACGACTTCATTAAGGCTGGTTTCGCTGGTTTGCATAAGCTGGTTAATATCGCCCCCCAGGTGACGTAAAAAACCGTCCTTGCCGTCCAGATCAAAACGCCTGCTGAAGTCGCCCTTGGCAGCGGCCTCCACAATAATGGCGACTTCATTCTCCGCGATTACCTCTTCGGTGCGGTCGTGCCATTCGGCCACCGTGCCCAGTCGCTGGCCTTGCTCGTTGATTACCGGGTTGGCGATCACGACCATCGAACGGCCGCCCACTATCATGGCGGCCTCATAGTTGCCGGTTAAAGAGGTGAGCATTTTTGCCTGATGCGAAGGGTTTTCGTGGAAATCATCCATGTTGGTGCCGACCAGATTCTCAATCGAGAACTTTGACAACTGTCGACTGATTTCCATTTCGGCCTTGCCGAGTATATTGATCACTTCTTGATTAACGTAAATGATGTTGCGGTCGTTATCGGCAATCATGACGCCGGTGCTGACGTTGTCCAGCGCAATCTTGACACGCAGGGTTTCGTCAGCCGCTTTGCGTTCTGCCGTTATGCGCTCCAACAGTTGTTGCTGCATGTGTTTCATCGCATATAACAAACTGCTGCTGTCTTTCTCATTAACCTGAATATCCTGAGTTAAATTGCCCTCGGCAATTTCCATGGCAATCCCTTTTGCAAAGTAAGGATCAATGCCCAATTGCTTGCTTAGATAACGTGTCAAGTAGATGGCAATGCCTAGCCCTAAACCGATGCCGGTCAAAGAAATGACGAGCATGATCCTGGATGCATGCCGGGTTGACTCAGTAATGGCATGGGTATTGTTTTTTGCGTCGTTCACTTCCTGATTTTTAATTCTATTCAGTTGTGTTCGCAGGTTTTTCGCTAATTTATTGAAATCCTTCATGACCGGATTGCCCGCATCGACGCCCTCGGCAGCATAAACCGTGGTCATGCGCTTGCCTTCGCTGTAATACCAGTCGAAACCAGCCTCAAGAGCCGCCAATTCTTTCAGTTTTGCTGTTGACGAAGCCGCCTTATTCCCCGCGGCATCACTGCCGCTCTTAATGGCGGACGGTTCGGTCGTTATTTTTACCGGGCTTTCTCCAGCCAAGCGCTCCCGAAACTGTGCGATGCCCTGTTTGAAGTCTTCGGCCGCTCTTTGCGCATCCTGATAACCATCCGGGTCCTGGTTGAGTGAAACCTGGGTAAAAAGTTGCTGTACCTGTAAGGTATAAATCGCCATTCGTTCTGCCAGCAGCGCATTGGGCAAGAAAGTATCATCCACTTTCGCCACGTCGCGCTGAGTCTGGGAAAAATTAAACAAAACCACAGCAACAATGCCTATCATCAAACTGATGATGGCAAGAAATCCAAGCACTATGCGGACTTTGAAGCTTATATAACCAAACATTTTAAGAACCTTTTTAGATGTTACTTATTAGTTTCCACGCTGTCCTGGAAATAAGAAGAAATGAGATGCCTGCCTTTTAAGGGTTAATTAACCGCATGCAGTTTTACGACTGATTTATGCGCAAAGGATTGAAGGTTTTCCTGACTTTTTGTCGCCATTCTGTGGTTAATAAAAAAACTATTCCCTTCAATCTTTTTGGCCTGTTTTTTTGCTTCGGATGCCAAATCGGCTATATCAACATGCGATTGACACTGACTGGTTGAAACCGAGTCTACCAGGCCCACCGACAGGCTTATCAACGGAAAAAAACATTTTTCTCCCGCCCTGTTTTCAGCATGAATACCGCCTGTTTTTATATCGTCATCTTTGTAGTAATGCGGAACGGCTTTTTTAAAGTCGTTCAAAATATTTTCACAACACTTTAACCAGTCATTACCGGTAAAAATGACTATAAAATCATCTCCGCCGATGTGGCCAACCAGGCCGCTCTCGGCGGGAATGTGTTGAGCCAGTGTATTGGCGACTGCTTTAATAATATCGTCGCCCGCACTGTAGCCATAAACGTCATTAAAAGGTTTGAAGTGATCCAGATCGAAATAACCGAAACTGAAAGGCACTTTGGTTGCCAATAATTGATCGATCTGATCATTGATCGGGACGCTACCCGGCAACAGGGTAAGAGGATTAGCGTGTTTGGCATTGTGAATTTGTTGACGGGTAATTTCTTCAAGCAATTTCAGTATCGTTCCTATGCCCGTATATTCGCCGTCATTGGTAATGATAAAAGCCTGATCGTTTCGCATTGTTGATGTCAGCTGTTTACTGACTAATTCTATGGCGGTATTTTGATCGAAACTTAACGGCGTTTTGTCTACGAACGTTTTTATGGGCTTCTTTCCATACAATTCAATGCCATAGCGACTTGAAAACAGTTTAAACAGGAAGTGGTCGCGAAAAATAATCCCTGAAGCCACATTGTTATCAACCAACGGCAGAATGGTTAAGTCACTGTCATGATGGAACAAATTCATGACTTCGCTGATAGCGGTTTCCGATGAAACAGGCGTTATAAATTTAGCGATATGAGCCGCTTTCGTAGCGTTAAATTGGCTGGGTTGGGTGCTGACAACAAATAATGACTTATTGACTTTCTCTAAAGGAATAGCCGTGGGCCGGGCAAAGTAATAGCCCTGCGCATGAGTAATGCCAAGTTGTTCTACGACTTTAAATTCATCTTCTGTTTCGATGCCTTCAGCGATAACATTGCAATTAAGAGAGCTGGCAATGTTTTGAATGGATCGAACAAAATTAAGTTTGATAGGGTCGTTATGGATGCCCTGAATAAAGTGCATGTCTATTTTTACGTATTCAGGCTGTAATTCCGACCAGAGCCTTAATCCCGAGTAGCCCGCACCCAGGTCATCAATGGCTATCTCAAAACCCATCTTTCTATAGTGGATGATCGCTTCACGCATTAATTGAAAGTCATCCGTGGGTTGGTGTTCCGTTAACTCGATAACGACAGAACGGGGATCGACACCGAACTGATCCAGAAGTTTAAGCGTCTCCCCTTTTTTTAAAATCCGGTTGCAGCAGCACGGAAGGACTTACGTTAATAAACAGCTTTTCTTTGACATCCAAGCTCGCGTAGCGTTTTATGGTGACTTCCCTGCAGATGTATTCGAGTTTTGTGCTTAAATCGAAACGTTCAGCCGTATCGAACAAATTGAACGGACTGTGCAGTGGACTATCGGAAGGGCCGCGGATTAAGGCTTCGTAGCCCATGATTTTCTTTTTATATAAAGAAACAATAGGCTGAAAATGAGGCGTCAATTGCTTGCCATGGAGAATTTTGGTTAGTTCATCGTATAAGATTGACATGTAATATTCCGGCTAATCGCAAAGGTATTTGATCAGAATATGACAATTTCATTACAGTAATGCGACAGATTCATTACAGTAATGTGACAAGCCGAAAAATATCGGCATTATTTGTAATATGGGTTACCGGCTAAATGCTGCAATCCAATGATAATGAGTCAATCATATTGCACGGATTACAGCTATTGATTTAAATACAATCCTCACAAACACGTTTAAAATCGGCGGCTTGCAAATACAGACAGGCAAAGTCAACCTGCCCCACAGCAAATGTTTTTGGACATTACGTGAAAAAACCGTGCGTAGATAATGACAAACTGGCGAATTTTTGCTGACAAAATAGAATTAAGCAGGTAGTTTGATGACATTTTTTGGTTGTACTTAACGACCAAAGCAAACAACAATTAGATTAGAAAACTTACCACGTAACTGATAAAGGATAAAAATGAGCTTTAAAACCAGTTTAATAAAAATGGCAATAAAATGGACACCCAACATGATGGTTATATGGGTGGCAAATATAATATTGAAGGGCATTGCAGAATTAACAGATTTTAATTTTGACCTCGAAGCGCGAAAAGCATACGTTCAAATTCAGCTCGTCGGTGAATCTGAAACGATTGAAGTTTGGATCGAAGATTTTGCCATTATTAATGATGAGGGATCCTACCAATTAATCATTCAACAAGCGCAATCGAACCGGATCTGGTTGAATAACTTACTATCCCGCATCACAGGAAAAGCCTGGGGAATTCCTGTGATACCACAATTAACGGCTCATCTTGAGCTCATCTCCGAGCTGTTCAAAGCCGAAAGTCCGGAACAGGAAGAGAATTGATTGAGGAAAAACGGGGGGCGCTTAATTAGCTCAGTCACGTAGCGAATACATCGCGCCCCATTTACATATTTTAAAGCGCTCCAACAGACAATCCATCTCAGGAATCAAAATCCCCAGCACGGTTGTTGGGCTTCGAAAAGAGGCGCAATGCCCTTCTTAGCCGACTCCCCATTAATGGAATGGGCGTTATCAATCATTATTGGAAATAACGACTCACCGCTCCCCGTGTCGATGGTCTTGCCTTGGAGTGAATGGTAGTAGTTAAACAGTTCCGTATAAAAATATTCATTCTCAGAGCCCTCCGGAAATAGTGGGCGGTTAACCTCACCCCATGCAGCGCTGAGTTCTTTTTGGATAAAATAGAGTGGATTCATTTTTTATTCTCCTGGAGAAATCATGTAAAAAAA
>Ga0160177_131062_pt1 | contig 11183 bp, 10 predicted proteins | sample met4stb_FD_108563 | JGI IMG/M metagenome (GOLD analysis project Ga0160177, IMG submission 108563) | Synthetic bacterial communities of pure cultures from sediment of Lake Washington, USA, under low oxygen conditions - MT... | ecosystem: Engineered > Modeled > Simulated communities (microbial... >...
AAAAAACGTTTGCAGGAACAGCTCGGTGATTTTTATGACGAGGATCTTGATTTTTAATTCAGACATATCAAGAGGGCTGGGCGGCGTTTATTTATCGCATGGAAATAATAGACTTTTTTGTTAAGTAACAGCTAGTTGGGCGGATTTTGTGGTCGGGAGCCGATCATGCAGTCAGTTTCAACCGATTATTCAATCCGGTTTGCACATTTTTCGGTTAATATTGTCACCCGTTGGCGAGTTTTTCTTTTTTCAATCCGGATGTCATGACCATTTTTACACCTGTTACCGCAGTCAATTACTTAAATAAAGCGTTTTTGTTGTTTTTTCTTATCGGTTTTTTTGGTTACGCCACTGCCAAAGAGCATCACTTTCTGGTTCTCAATTATCACGACATCGTCGGGGCGGAAGGCGCCAAGCCGCCTTTTAATTCGATGGATGTCAGTGTCGATCATCTTGAAGAGCATCTAGGCTGGTTGAAACAAAACGGCTACAAGATTGTCAGCGTGCAAAATATTCTCGATGCAGCAGCGGGGAAAGATACGTTACCCGATAAAGCCGCGCTGTTGACCTTTGATGACGGCTATCTGAGCTTTTATACCCGCGTCTTCCCGCTATTAAAGAAGCATCATTATCCGGCTACGGTTGCGCTGGTGGGAACCTGGATGGACGGCAACGTCACGGCGGACGAGCCGGGCAAGCCATTGCTCAACTGGGAGCAGGTAAGAGAAATGGTGCAGTCCGGTTTGGTAGAGGTCGCCTCGCACAGTTACGACCTGCATAAAGGCGTGAATGCCAATCCGCAAGCCAATTCTCAGGCAGCGGCGGTTACCCGGCTGTATGACGACCCGATGCTGGTTTACGAAACCGACGAGCAGTATCGCGAACGCATCAATGCGGCTCTGTTGAAAAGCGCCGAGTTCATCTTTCAACATGCGGGCGTCAGACCCAGGGCCATGGTTTGGCCGTATGGAGAATATAACCAAATTGCCGTGCAGGCGTCGCGTGAAGCCGGAATGCCGATGACGATGGGGCTGGTGGACGGCTTTAATACGGTGGCGGATATTAGCGCGTTGCGTCGCTTGATTATGGTCGATAATCCCGATCTCAGCCAATTTGCGGAGCTTGTGACCGGGATGCGTACCGGCAGGTCTTTGCGGGTAGCGCATCTGGACCTGGATTATCTTTACGATGAAGACCCCGAGCAAACCGAGCATAATCTGGATGCCGCGATTCAACGCATCAAAGACATGCATATCAACACGGTTTATTTACAAGCCTATGCCGATCCTGACGGCGACGGCAACGCCGATGCGTTATATTTTCCCAATCGCCATTTGCCGGTAAAACAGGACTTGTTCAGCCGCGTTGCCTGGCAATTAAAAACCGTAGCCCGAGTGAAAGTTTATGCCTGGATGCCGATTATGGCCTATCAAGGCAAAGCGCCTGAATCCTGGTATGTTCAGGAATGGCGGGACGGCAAGGCGCAAAACGCCAGCCATGTTTATACTCGGTTATCGCCGTTTAATCCCGAAGCGCGTCAGTACGTAGCCGAAATTTACGAAGACTTGGCCAAGCATTGTAGTTTTGACGGCATTCTGTTTCACGACGACGGCATTTTATCGGATTATGAAGATGTATCGCCGCAAGCGTTGGCTTATACGAAAGAGGCGTGGGGCCTGCCCGATCAATTCGAACAGTTGCATGCGACCAGCAAAATGCGCATGACGTGGGCGCAGCATAAAACCGAATTGATTAACCAATTTACCGACGAGCTGGCAAGTCGGGTGCGTATTTATCGACCCGGCATAAAGACCGCGCGTAATTTTTATGCGCTGCCCTTGTTAAAGCCTTACAGCGAAGAATGGTACGCGCAGTCGTTTAAATCCTTTTTAACGCATTACGATTATGTCGCCATCGAAGCCATGCCGTTTATGGAAGAGGTGGAAAACCCCAAACGGTGGCTCACGCAATTGGTAAAAACAGCGGCTAAACAGCCCGACGGCCTTAAAAAAACTGTGTTCGAGCTGCAATCGATCAATTGGAAAACTGGGCAGAAAATTCCGATGCCGGTCTTTATCGGGCAACTGGAGTTGCTGAAAAAATTGGGCGCCAGCCACATTGGCTATTATCCTGACAATGTTTTTGAGGATCAGCCGCGCCTGGCTGATTTACAACAACACTTCTCACTTCCTATCCAGCCTTAATCATGAATTTTGTTTTAATCAACCTGAATAGGGCGGGCGATGCCGTTTGCCCTGAAAAACCATGAATATTTCATTGCAAAACGTGATCGCAATACTACAGAGCCAATGGCATGATTTTGTGACTGCATGGGAACCGCTGGATGGCGCCATCGAAGGATTCATTTATTACTATCCTTTGTTTATGGCCTACATCTGGATGTTCGGCGCGATGATTTTTTATTTTCGTCATGAATGGCGTCAGCAAGGCAATGCCGAACACCTGCCCGAATTAACCGAGCAGCCGCCGGTTTCGATTTTGATTCCCTGTTATAACGAAGGGGACAATATTCGCGAAACCGTGGAAATTTTGCTGCGGCAGAAATACCCGGCCTTCGAAATTATCGCCGTTAATGACGGCAGCAAGGACAACACGCTGGAAATATTGCAGGAGTTGGCCGAACAGCATCAGCAACTACGCGTGGTCAATTTGCACACCAATCAGGGTAAGGCGATGGGCTTGCGTACCGCCGCGTTACTGGCCAACAATGAAATCCTGATTTGCATCGACGGCGATGCGTTGCTGGCTCCCGAAGCCGTCGCCTGGATGGTGCGGCATTTTCAGGATAACCCGAATGTCGGCGCGGTCACCGGCAATCCCCGCATACGTAACCGCTCCACACTGTTAGGCCGGATTCAGGTTGGCGAATTTTCAGCCATCGTCGGCATGATCAAACGGGCGCAACGGTCTTACGGACAGGTCTTCACCGTCTCCGGCGTTATTGCGGCATTTAGAAAATCCGCACTGCACGATGTCGGTTACTGGAGCAACGATATGGTCACCGAAGACATCGACATCAGCTGGAAGTTACAGCTGGCCGGCTGGTCGATCTACTTCGAACCGAACGCCTTGTGCTGGGTGTTGATGCCGGAAACCCTGCATGGCTTATGGAAGCAACGATCACGCTGGGCGCAGGGCGGAACCGAAGTGTTGCTGCGCTATTTTCGCGATCTGTTTCGCTGGTCGTCCCGCGGTATGTGGCTGTTATACGGCGAATGCCTGATCAGCATCTTCTGGGCGTTCTTGATACTGCTGCATGTGCTTTACGCACCCGTGGCATTGTTTAACGAATCGACCAGCGAATCGTTGCACGATCTAAGTCCCAACTGGACCAGCATGTTGCTGAGCCTGACCTGTCTTATACAATTCGGCGTCAGCCTGTTCATAGATTCGCATTACGAATCCCGTACCGGCGGCGTCGCGCGGTATTATTACTGGATGGTCTGGTATCCCCTAGTGTACTGGCTGATAAACGTCGGCACCACCATTGTCGGTTCGATTCGGGCGATAAAAAAGAAACGCGGACAACGTGCGATATGGGTCACTGTGGACAGAGGCTTGCGCGAGAAATGAAAGAATACATTATTAACGTCCCGCAGCTGCAAAGCCTGCAAAAACGGGCAGGGGCTTTATTTGTTTGGGCCGTCTGCTGGGTTATGTGGGTTTATTTGTTGATTCCCTTGGTCACTTTAAGCAGCTGGGTGCTGGGCGATAGAAAGATGATCAACGAAATGCGCTGGTTTGGCGGTTATAAAAGCCTGCTGGAGCTGATGCAGATTTACGTTGTAACTTTGTTGGTAATGGTTGCGCTCTGGTTATGCTGGATAAGTTATCGCAAATTCCGGAGCAGGGCGATGCTTCCGGCAGCTCATAAAATTGTTAACGACGCAGAGCTGTGCGCGTTTTATCAAGTGAAAGCCGATGAATTGCGACAGTGCCGGAATGTGTCAATGATTACCGTTTATTTTGACGATCATGGGCATATCGTTCATCTTGATCCGCATATAAATAAATATTAGCTGCCTGGCTATTTTGTTGTCATTAGTATCATGTGGCTAAAAAGCAAGGTATGTAGGATGTGTGCAGAGCGCAGTGAAGCGCGTCATTCGCGATTGATGCGCTTTGTAAGCTCAGCACGCCCTACGAGCTTGGGAACCAGCGGAATACTTTGTCGGAACACACTACAAGACTATTTTTACCGCGGGACGCGCCGATCATTGGTTCGGTTCGGCAACTGTACCAATGTTACCTTCCGCTGAACCATAACTAGATGGGGAGCCGTCGAACGTAGTATTTGCCGCGTCGCTGCCTCCCGCAGCCGTATCCTGAAGATTGCCATAAGCTTCGGTGTCTGAACCTATGTTTGTTCCATCGCCGGGAGCATAGCCTTGCTCGCCATTTGGATCTCCATACTGGATTTCGCCCATAGGAACGCCCACAGGGTCTTCCAGCGCGTAAACGGGAGTGATAAAGAAAAGAGTGACTATTGTATAAATGGCTATTTTGCCAAGGAGACGTAATTTCATATATGTTTTGCCTTTAAAAAAATTGCTACAACCCCTGATCACAATAGCATTTATTAAGTTTAATAGAAAAAACATGGCGAATTTGTCCGCCGTCCCACCATCCGCCGTCTGAATGTCAGGCAATAAAAATATATCACCTAAAGCGCCTACTTTTGGTACCCGATCTACATTCACTTATAATCAGCTTTTCGCAAAAATCAAACGCAGTCTATAGCGTATTTGCCAGAAAACAAGAGGTGTCGATATGTCGAAAGAATCCTTTCCCCTGTCCAAGGTCTACGGTCTGCTTGAACCGGGGCCGGTCGTACTGGTCTCCACCGCCAGGGAGGGCCGGGCGAACATCATGACTATGTCATGGCACACCATGATGGAGTTTGAACCGCCGCTGGTAGGTTGCGTAATCAGCAATGGGGACTTCACATTCGATAGCTTGAAAGCAAGCAAGGAATGCGTAATCAACATTCCAACGGTGGAGTTGTCGAAACAGGTCGTAGACTGCGGGAACTGCTCAGGACGAACGGTCGACAAGTTCAAGGAGTTTGGTCTCACGCCCGTGGCCGCTTCGTGTGTCGATGCGCCGCTTATCGACGAATGCTATGCCAATCTTGAATGCAGGGTCGTCGATGAGACGATGGTTGCCAAATACAATCTCTTTATCCTTGAGGTTGTTAAAGCCTGGATTGACCCACGGAGGGAACATCCGCAGACGATTCATCATTTGGGGGAAGGCGCGTTCATGGTTGCCGGTGAGACAATCCATCTACCTTCCAAGATGAAATAACTTCTTTTAATTGCACGATCCGTATCTACATAACTGTTTTTCTCATCCCTGTGCTCTGGATTCGCTTCGCGCTCTAACGGGTCCGGCAATCCCTGCCGGAATGACGACGATTTGTGAAACATTACTCCAGCCATTCGATAATGTGGTCTTCCAGGTCATCGATTTCAGATTCTTTCATCGCATAGCTGCTGATTGAAACACCGGCATCCTGAACACTTTCGGCGCTTTTTGATAGCAGGGGATGCCAGGATGGCAGTTCTTCGCCATCGCTCAATAGCCGGTAAGCGCAGGTTGCCGGTAGCCAATTGTATTCGGCAAAGTCGTGCTGTTTTAAGTCCAGACATTCGGGGACTAATTGGGTGCGCTCGGTATAACGGGTGCAGCGGCAAGTATCCAGATCGATCAGGTTGCAGACGACGCTGGTAAAGTAGATGTCGCCGGTGTCTTCGTCTTCCAGCTTGTGCAGGCAGCATTTTCCGCAGTTATCGCATAATGACTCCCATTCTTCGGTGGTCATTTCAGATAGTTTCTTGGTTTCCCAAAAGTTCATAGGATAGCTCTCATTAACAGGCTGGGGTTACGGTTGGACATTAATTAAGCAGTTCCCATACCGGTTTTATTTTCTCGGGTAAAGGTGCAAGTCGGCCTAATTCCACCCATTGATTGGCCGGGTTGTGAAAGTCGGAACCGACGGAGCCGGCCAGCTCAAAGCGCGTTGCGTAACCGGCAACCAGTTTTATTTCGTCGCTATTATACCGACCCGTTACGACTTCGATGCCTTGGCCTCCGGCTTCCTTGAATGCGGCTAACAGCCGTTTCATCCAACTGGCGGTCAGTTTGTAGCGCAAAGGGTGTGCCAATACCGCAACGCCGCCGGACCCGGTAATCCAGTTTATTGCCAGCTCCATGTCAGACCAGGTCGTCGCAACAAAAGCGGCTTTTCCGGCGCCAAGATAGCGGTCGAAAGCTTCCTGCTGGGTGGATACATGGAATTGCGAAAGCAGGAAGTCGGCGAAATGGGTGCGGGTGATCATGCCTTCTCCGGCGGCTTTTTTGACGGCTTCCAGTGCGCCGGGAATACGTTTTTTCTCCAGCTTATCGGCGATTTTTTCGGCGCGTTCGATGCGCATGGTTTGCAGGTTGCGGGTGGCCTCGGCAAGCGGCGGATAGGCAGGATCGATACCCAGCCCGACAATGTGAAAACATTTATTCTGCCAGCTGGTTGACAGCTCTATGCCGGGAATTAATTTGATGCCTGCGGTATCTGCCGCAGTTTGGGCTTCGTTGAGGCCCGAGACGGTATCGTGATCGGTTAAAGCCAGCGAGGTGACGCCGCATTCATGGGCGCGTTGCACGACTGCCGTGGGCGATAATGCGCCGTCGGAAGCGGTAGAGTGGCAGTGTAGGTCGTAGTTTTCAGTCATAGGTTTTCTAGGTTAAAGGGGCAAGGTTAAAGGCGGCTTAAGGGAGTTGATTTGTCCTTACACCTTTCACCTGTCTCACTGATACTCGCCATAAAGTTTTGTATAAAGGCCGTTTTGGCTGAGTAGGGTTTCATGCTGTCCATGTTCGCAGATTTGACCTTGTTCAAAAACATAAACATGATCGGCTTGTTTAACGGCGCTCAGGCGATGGGCGATAATGATGGTGGTGCGGCCTTTTAAAAATTCCGCCATCGCTTGATGCAATTTGTGCTCTGTTTCGCTGTCCAGCGCCGAGGTGGCCTCATCCAGTATGACCACTTTGGGATCGGCGACGATCATTCTGGCAATGGCCATGCGTTGCCGCTGACCGCCTGAAAGTCTCATGCCCTGCCGACCGACGATGGTGTCCAGTCCTTTGTCCAGATCCTGCACGACGTCGTTTAATTGCGCGATAGCCAGTGCATTCCATAATACGGCATCGGTAGCCGGTTTGCCCAAAGTCAGGTTGGCGCGGATGGTGTCGTTAAACAGGACGGGATGTTGCAGCACGGTGACGACGTTTTCCCTGACCACTTCGAGGCCGATGCGGTCAATGGGGACCTCGTCGAAATAAATCTGGCCTTGGTCGGGCGGGTAGAGGCCGATCAGGGTTTGGATCAAGGTCGATTTGCCGCCGCCGCTGGCGCCAACCAGGGCAACCTTTTCGCCAGCCTTGATTTTTAACTGGATGCCGTCGAGTATTTTTTCATGCCGGTCTGTCCTGCCCGGCACCCTGCGGGTAAATGCCGATTCGCTCCCGGCGAATTGGTCATCGCTGTAGCTAAAATGCAGATTTTCTACGCGTAAAGAGACGGTTTTTTTATTTAAAAACGGGTTTTCAAGGTGAGGGTAATGCGGCTCCTGTTTCAGGGCATTAAGGCGGTTGATGCGGGTCAACGCGGCTTTGGCCGCATAAAAGGCATATTGGATACTCAGGATTTCCTGCACAGGAGCCATCATGAACCACAGATAACCGAACACCGCCAGCATTTGCCCGATGCTGAGATCGGAATAAAACACCATCAGCATCGCGCAGGCGCGAAATACGTCAAAGCCGAACAGGAATACCAGAAAACTCAAACGCGTTGCCGCATCGCTTTTCCAGGCGAAAGCGGTCGAAAAATCCTTAACCGACCGGGCCGATTCGATCAGCTGCTGGCAATAATGTTTCTCGCGATTGCTGGCGCGTATTTGATGGATGGCTTCCAGCGTTTCAGTCAAGGATTGCTGGAAAACTTCGTAAGCGGAGTTTTCCCGTGATTTAAGGTCTTTGACGCGAGAACCGATCACTCGGGTGAAATAAATAACCACGGGATTTAGCAGCAGGATAAATAAACCCAGCTGCCAGTGCATCCATAATAAAATAACCGCGGTGCCGATAATGGTCAAGCCGGATACCAGCAGCTTGCTGACGGTCGTGCCGATAAAGGTGTCAATCGTATCAAGGTCTTTGACCAGATGGGTGACCACCGTGCCGGTACCCAGGCTTTCGTATTCGGACATCGAAATGTTTTGCAAATGCCCGATCAGGTTAGTGCGGATGCGGAACACAATATCCTTGGCAATGCAGGAAAATTGCCGGGACTGAATGATGTTGAAAATGATCGCAATAATGCGCAGGACGACGCTGATCAGCAAAATAACGCTGATGTAAAGAATGGGGATTTGCCAGCTTACAGGGAACAGCAGGTTGACGGTTTTAATGATAATGCCGGGTTTATGCAACAGCACTTCATCGACCAACAGCGGCATCAGCAACGGCACCGGAACGCTGGCAATGGTTGCCAGAATGGCGATAAAATGAGAGGCAATCAGTTCTTTTTTGTGTTCTAAAGCAATTTGGTAGATAGTGTTCCAACTGTAAGGTTGGGTAGCCTGTTTTGATTGCACGGGATTAGATAGGGATGTTTGTACGAGCGCTTGATTATATCTGTCTGAAACATCTTTTAGGAATATATTTACTGTGAGTGGAATATGAAACGCCTGCGTGGAAAACTGTTGTTGTGTCTGGTGCTTTTTTCCGGTGCAGTACTTGGCAATACTCTGAGCCAGCAAAGAAATGACTTTTTGCAGGCGGAAAAACTGCTTGCGCAGGGCAATAATGCTGCGATCTTGGACATCAGCGCCGCCTTGATCGATTACCCCCTATATCCCTATCTGCAATATCAGTGGCTGAAAGATAATTTACAGCAAGCCGACCGGATTCTGGCTTTTTTTAGCAGCCTATAAAGAGACCCGTTATGCCGGATTATTGAGGTCTAAGTGGCTGGATTATCTGGCTAAAAATGAGCGTTGGAACGATTTTATCCGGGATTATGAGGTGACAGACAATACTGCGCTTGAATGCCAGTACAATCTGGCAATCTATAACACGGGCAATCAACAGCAGGCATTAAATGCAGCCAAACGCTTGTGGGTTACCGGGGATTCGCTGCCGGAAGAATGTGATCCGCTGTTGTCGGTATTGATGATGTCGCCCGGCTTTACGCCGGAACTGATTTGGCGGCGATTTGAGTTGGCCTTGAATAAAGATAATGTCTCTGTGGCCGAATACGTGCGCCGTTCGCTGAGTAGTACAGATCAGAATGTTGCCGATGTATGGTTGCGAGTTCACCAAAGCCCTGCGTTAATCGAAAATAGCGGCTTTTTGAGTCCGCAAATGGGGCGGCTTTTCGCCCATGGCGTTGATCGGTTGGCAAAGTCCGATTTGAGTCTGGCTGTTAAGCTTTGGGACGACAGAAAACATGCTTTCCAGATAGATGACCAAACCGTCCGGCAACTGGATCGCAGTCTCGCGATCGGCTTGGCACGCAGCCGAAAACCGGACGCTTATTATCGCCTTAGTCAATTGCCTGTTGTCGATGCGGAAATCAATGAATGGAAAGTCAGGGCGGCTTTGCTGGAACAAAACTGGCAGCATGTTGCCGAGGCGCTGGCGGGTTTGACGGCTCAGGAACGGCTGGATCCTAAATGGCAATACTGGCTGGCCAGGTCGCTGGATCAAACCGGGAGCTCTTTGCAAGCGCAGGATGTCTACACCAAGCTCGCTGAAGACCGGAGTTTTTACGGGTTCCTGGCCGCCGACAATGTTCATAAGCCTTATCAATTTTCCAACAAACCGGTTTTTCTGGCGGAAAATGAACTCGAAAAGCTGGCCAATGAAACTGATTTTAAAGTGGTTCGGGAACTTAATGTACTGAACAGGGACGCGGAGGCCGAACGGCAATGGTGGTATGCGGTAAAAAAACTGAGCAAGGAGCGGCGCATGATTGCTGCCAAATTGGCTCAGCAATGGCACAAGGATCAAATCGCGATTGCTACGTTGGTTAAAGCCGATTATTGGGACGATCTGGCGTTGCGATTTCCCGTTTATTATTCGAGTCAGGTTCATAATAATGCCTACTTGCATAATCTCGATCCGGCCATTGTTTTCGGCCTGATTCGGCAGGAAAGCATTTTCAATAAGGATGCTGAGTCAGCCGTTGGCGCGCGCGGCTTAATGCAGGTTATGCCCAGGACGGGGATGCAGATAGCTCGTGATTTAAAGGAAAAATGGCAGTCGGACAACAGTCTGTTTAATCCTGACGTTAATGTCAGGTACGGCGCTTTTTATTATAAGCAACTGCTAAAACAGTTTCATGGGCACTTTGCCTTGGCAATTGCCGCTTATAATGCGGGCTCCGGGCGGGTGTCAAAATGGTTGCCGAGTGTTGCGTCCATGCCGGCAGATATTTGGATAGAAACTATCCCGTTTAAAGAAACCAGGAAATATGTTACTTCTGTGCTTTCTTACGCCATTATTTATCAGCAACTCATACTCGGTAATTGCTCCATGCATGACTCTACCTCGGCAACTGCTCCATGCGTTGCTCTACCTCCTGCATCCATGCAGTCGTCTGGCATCCCTGCAGTCGAAAAAAAGGGCTTGAAGATGAAGGAATTGATGCTTGATGTATTGCCCGGCTAAAATTTGAGCTGATTTTTTTTGACGGCTGTTAGATAATGCACAGTTTAGAATAATAATAATTACGTTAAGGTATATAAAGAGTATGGGGAAACAGCACAGTTTTACGCGCGAAGAATTGTTGAAGTCTGGCAGGGGAGAACTGTACGGGCCGAAAAATGCGCAATTGCCTCTACCGAATATGTTAATGATGGATCGTATTACCCTTATTACCGATGAAGGTGGTGCATACGGAAAGGGCGAAATCATTGCTGAGCTGGATATAACGCCGGATTTATGGTTTTTTGACTGTCATTTTCAGGGCGATCCTGTAATGCCCGGTTGTTTGGGGCTGGACGCGATGTGGCAGTTGGTCGGTTTCTTTTTGTGCTGGATGGGCGGTCCCGGTAAAGGACGTGCTTTGGGTGTGGGTGAAGTTAAATTTACCG
>Ga0160177_122038_pt1 | contig 11027 bp, 18 predicted proteins | sample met4stb_FD_108563 | JGI IMG/M metagenome (GOLD analysis project Ga0160177, IMG submission 108563) | Synthetic bacterial communities of pure cultures from sediment of Lake Washington, USA, under low oxygen conditions - MT... | ecosystem: Engineered > Modeled > Simulated communities (microbial... >...
ATTTCATAGTAAGCTCCAAACAGTTAAGTAAAACGCGAAGTTAGAGCTTACGCGTGCGCGCGAGGTTTAATTAGGCTGGAAACATTTCCAGAGAGGAGAAGAACAGATTGACAGAGTAGAGTGCGCAACAAATCAACCCTCCGGTGCCGCCATGACCAACGAAGAACTTAAAAAAATCGCTATCAAAATTGCCAAATGTCTTGCGTTAGCCTCATCAGACAACCCAGGGGAAGCCGAGGCAGCCAAGCGCCAAGCCGACGCACTGATGAAGAAATATAACGTAACTGCGGGTGACGTGGACGCTGCCCAAGTGCATGAGCAGCATTGCAAGGCGGGTAGCAAGCACCGTCCGCCGCGGCATCTCAGCCGCCTGGCTAATATTATCGCTACTGCATTTGGCTGTGACGCGGTAATGCAGTCAGGCGGCGGCTGGACAGATAGCAGTATGAAATTTTACGGGCTTGGCATTAAACCGGAGTTGGCGGCTTATACATTCGACGTGCTGCGTAGACAAATCACCAAAGATCGCGCAGCCTACAGCGCAACGCTCAGGCGTTATAAAAAACGAGAGAACAAAATCAGGATGTGCGACATCTTCTGCGACGCATGGAACTGGCGCATTAGTCAGCAAGTGCGGGAGTTTGCCGGTACCGAGCAAGATAAAGCCGCCATCGCTGCCTACAAAGAACAGCGCTGGGGCGATTCATTGAAGGAAGGCACCCGCAAAAGCCCGGAATTGAAAAAAGACAGCGACCATCAGGCGATTGTGGCTGGAACCTATGCAGCCAGGGATGTGTCGATTCATAAGCCGGTGCAAAGTAAGCGCGGTGCGCGACTGGGGCAGTCACAATGAATGTATTTTTCCTTATCCTTGGCCCCATCTTGGGCTACATCATTGGCTGGGGATGTGCCCATCATGTCATTGCCACAGAATGTAAAAAACTTGGAAAGTTTTATGTTGGCGAAGAGGTTTTCGAGTGCCGAAAGATTGAGGATAAGGGGCAATGAACCCATCATGACCGAGCTACTATGCATTGGTGTCGCCCTGGCATTTATAGAGAGGATAGCTATATTCATCTACATTGCATATTTATCCGATCTGCCCAGACCGAAAATCGGGATTTTATTCCGCTGGGGTAGTTTTTGGATTGGCGGCCATTGGTCATCGTACAACCGGCGGTTATGCGTCAATCTTATCCCTTGTGTCACGGTGTGGATCGCCCTGCCGGGCGGCAACGTGCCAAATAACGCACATGAAATTAGATGACAAAACAGATTTTAGAGCTCCATTGAGCGTCCCTCTAGAGGGACGCTGAGCAAAAATGTCGGGTTACGCTATCGCTAACCCGACCTACCGGCTTATGGCTCTGACACGGGGACAACTGCTGAGACCTTACCTTCCCGAATTTCAACTTTTGTAAATGGGCAATAGGGTACCGTGGCTTCGTTGCACGAGAACACCATGTCCTTTCCGATCGGATTGTCATTTACGTCATTGTGGAAGTAGTACATTGCCACATTTAGCTGATATGCTGCCTTAACCCCGCACTCACTTAAACCAGGCTCGATCTTTCTTGCCTCAATCATTTGCCATTCACGTTCCGTGAACGTGTTCCGCCGAATTAACTCGGCTTTGGCCTCTTGTGAGCGAGGCCAGCGAAATCCATAAACACTACAAAGGTTGTCTTCTTCTGCGGTAGAGAAGTCGGCGGTGTTTGCATCGAATGTTGATGTTGATGTCGCACATGCAGTCAATAACAGCATCACGATTAATAACAGATGAAACTTGGTTGTATTCATTTGGATGTCTTATATCTATCTGCAAATCGATTCACACGGCACACCATCATGGTCTCGATCCAGACGGCTTAGGCCGCAGTCGTTCAAGTAGTGCTGGGCTTCGGCACAAGAGCTCATTTCTCCGCACTTGGTTTTACTACCGCACGAATCCCCGCTGCTGGCTGTTTTATCATGGCTTGTCGGCTTGGCCTTTGCCGCTTTACCGCCGTGCCTAAACTCCCAGGGCGGTACCGGGCTCTCATCCGCCCACAATCCTGTCCTTGCTGACTTTGCCGTCGCTTCCAGATCAGCAATAGACTGATCAGTCAAATACTGACGATATGCCCAAGCCATCCCGCGCCGCACTTGTTCGGCATTCGCATCAACGCCATCACAACGTAACCGCCCCAACGTTCGCTTGTATTTATCGGTGCCGTGATCGTCAACAACTACCGTTTTTTTGAAGCAGATATCCGATAGCGACTGCTTTGACTGCGTACCAAACGCTTGCTTGGACTCAGGCGCATCAATCTCGGCCAAACGGATTTTAACCTGCGTCTTTTGAGCGTTTAAAACCGTCAGCGTATCGCCGTCAGATATGCCGACAACGGTACCGCTCCATTCGGCGGAAAAGGCGGTTAATGGTAGTAGGAGAACTAAGTGGACAAACTTTTTCATTTATGAGATTTCCTTATAAATAAATTGGACGGCGAAAAGAAGTTGCTAAATCTATGGGCTATTTTGAAAATGGATTTTTATTGCCTCTTTGCATGGTGACGGTTTTTTGCGTCACAGCCGGGCGCGGGTGCAAAACTATATGGCCGTTCTCATAGACGCCAACCATGTAGCCGTTGGTATCTTCAATTCCGTACCATCTTTCGCCATTATTCGAGAACTTGTCGGTAATCACTTCGTATTTTTTTGTTTCGCCTTCGGGCCAATTAGCGTCGCTCGGGCTGGCATGCCAAGCGGTCATGGTGCCATCTTCGCGAATTTCCCACTTGACCCACTCATATGGGAATGGGTCATTATTGAAATCAAGCGGCTCCGCGTACGTCCAAGTGCCTATCATTTGGCTCTTTGCTGATTCAATGCTGGTCGGGGTTTTGTGTTGAGCAAGGTATTTCTTACCCGTGTCAACCAAGGCCATTCCTGAAAAAAAATAAAATGAAAAATATCGTGTACTGTTGCCATTTTGGTAGCCTCCCAATGGAGTTGGTATTTTCTTCGGTCATTCCGTATCTCCTGTTTGCATGGATTGATACACCACCGGCATCTCCGACCACTCGATACCGTTTGATGTCCTCAAAAAAATCCAGACCAGCAAGGCCTTGCTTAGCCAACTCCTTAGTCGCCAAAACACGGCATTGGCGCAGGTATCCCAGCTCCATTGCATTGTGCGCCACGTTTTCGGCACGGATGCCAGTGATCACATAGGCCACATCAACTCCATACGTCGCGACTTTCGCCAGATAGTTGGCTTTAGGTGGCGTTCTATTTTTCTCATAATCAATTTGTGTTTTCTTTGTTGTTCCCGCCGTCTCTGCCATAGAGGTTTGACTTAAGTTTAGTCGCTCCCGCTCTTCGCGTAGCCTGTCGCCAATAGTCACAAAATAATCTCCAAATATGTTGACAAGGTAACTATTTTGTTACCATAATGAACCACACTGAATCACACGAAAGGAGAATAGCACATGACAGCAGCAGTTGATAGAAACGCAGCGCTACACGCACTGCACCAACGTGGCACCAATTTGACAAAGTGGGCTAAGTCCGAAGGCTATGGTTACAGGAATGCATCCAATGTATTGCGCGGCACTAGCCGGGCGCACTTTGGTCAAGGTAAGGAGATAGCCGATAAGCTCAACAAAATCATAAAGGAGGAAGGAGAATGATCGACAAACAAAACACAACTAATCAAGTCATCGATCTGGGCACTGGTATTGGCAATGCACTGATTACTGATCTTGGCTATGAGGGCATTCGCGAACGCATAGTTAAAGGCACGTCCTATATCTCACCCTACAAACCTCGCCTCAAGGGGCGAGAGGAGATCGCGGGTATGGAGGTTCGTCATGACTAAAAAAATCAAAGAAGAAATAGATCTAGGCATTGGCAGTGCGCCGATTGCGCCTGCAGATGAGGCTCCTGTTATAAAAATCAGAGCCCTACAACCGGTAGCCGACGGGCTGGCTGGCGAGGCACTGATGCTGGCAACTGATGATGCCGCTAACGCACAAATGGCGGTCTGTCTCTCCGAGCTTGGCATTCTCGGCATGACTGCCGATGAATTATTTCAGTCGGGCATTGATGAGCTGAACCGTAGCGTGCTACATAGCTGCAGGGCGGGCATGGCCTTTTGGGCAGCGCAGGAAGCGCTAAAAAATACGGGCTCCGTCGCGGTGGGGTCGAGGGAAATTGATGATGTGCGCCGCATCGCACATGTGGGTTTTGAGGATTGGATTGCCCAGTCTGGTCTGGCAAGAGAGCGCGTTTACGAGGCAATCAAGCTAGCCAGATTCTTCAGTCGCTTATCTCAATCACAGCGCGGTCAACTGCTCAAGCTAGGCAAAAAGCCCGCTTTACTGCTGGCTGGACTGCCGCAAGAGGTCTTTGATCGGGGCACCGAAAAAGACCAGGACATGCTAGGTGTCGCCGAAACGATGACCTACGGCCAACTCCGCGAGCACCTGCGTTCCACCGAGCAGCGCAACAAGAGACTGGAGGGGGAAATAGAGCACCGAGATGCAGTGATCGCCAAGATGAAGCAGCGCAACCCGGTGTATCAGTTCAGCCCGCAAACCCACTTTGTCCGCGAGGAATGCTTGGTGTTTCAAGCCGAGAGTGAACTGGCTTTAAATAGCCTTTGGGCCTTGTTTGAAGAGACCGCAAACGAAGACGCGTCAACACCGGAATGGCGGATGCGCCTGGAGCAAGTCTGGGTAACGGCCCATGTCGTTACTGCCCGTGCCATGGACACACTGAACAAGATCAAGGACTACGCGCCGGTGAGCGACTTGCCGGAATCGGTGCTTGCCGATCATCGCCTGACTGATGCCGAGGCATCCGACTGGCTGCTTGAATATCAGCTGCTTGAGCGCAAGCACTTTGCGGCCAAGGCCGAGCGCGAGAAGAAGCGCCAGGACAATCAGCCCAAAGGCCCAGGCCGCCCTAAAAAAGAGGGTTAAACCATGCGCAAACAGAATGCCTTTGTTCAGCGGGTTGATCAAGCGACGCCCGCCGTCAGAACTACGGGGCAGGTGATTGCGCTACGTCAGCGCGATCCGTGGAGAGAGGCCAGCGAAAGCCAGCGTGAGGTAGCGACAGCCAGGCTGGATATAGTTGAAGCGGTGCTTGAGCTGGAGAAAACCGGCCTAAGCGCCAGCAAGTCCATTGAGCTTTTATTGGCCAAAGCCGAAGTGAGTTCGCTTAACCCATACCTGCAAGCGGCCCTTAAACGCGCCGCTAAAGCGGATCGGCTTGCCCCGGCGCGTAATGCCATTTTCGAGTGGCGCAAGATCAAAACGGTCGGCGGCGGCAGGGTCGAGCTGCTGGAGAATCACAAAGGCCGAGTTCTGAGTGAAATCCCGATTTGGTGGGGCCCTGCTCTGGAGTATTACAACCAGCCGGGGCAGCCAGAAATGTCGGTGGTCTATAGGCGACTGGTGGAAGTGGATAAATTTGCCTGCACCTATGATCAGGTTCGGGCGTATTTAACCAGCGTCCCCGCCATGCTCGGCCGTAATAGCCCGGCGCGAATCGGTAAGAACCTGTATCGGCTGACCAAGAAGCAATATATCCGCCGCTGCACCGATAACGCTTTGCCCGGCGATGTATACGTAGCCGATGGTTATCGGGCCGACGTGTATCTGGCTCACCCGGTGACCGGAAAAATATGGCGTCCCGAGCTGACTGTGGCTATCGATCTGAGATCTCGCGTGGTAGTGGGCTGGCGGGCCGATGAGCACGAAGGCACGGTGGCGGTGCAGAACATGTGGGCGGAATGCTTTGCCCGTTGGAACCACGTACCGCTGTTTATCTATGTCGATAACGGCTCGGGCTACAAGAACAAGCTGATGAGCGATGATCAGATCGGGTTCTACAAACGCGCCGGGGTGCAGGAGATCATCCATTCGTTACCCGGCAATCCGCACGGCAAGGGCTGGATCGAGCGCTTGTTTGTCGAGATAAAGCGGGATTTTTTAAAGCTGTGGCGGCCTCGGTTTTACTGCGGTCATGACATGGCGGCCGAGGTACTGCAGGAAACCGTGCGCGAAATTAAGGCTGGCAGACTGCAATTGCCGACTCAGGCCGAGTTTACCGAGGCGTTTAACGATTGGTTGCAGCGTTACGCCAGCCGTCCGCACCCTGAAAACAAAGGGGTTACCAAAGCCTCACTATGGGAGGGGCTGGTGCCGATACCGGCGAATATGGCAGAGATAGAACTCAAGCGCCAAGCGGTTGAATTGACGGTGAAGCGGGCAAGCATCGCCCACGGCAAGCGCAGTTACAAGAACGCCGATTTAGAAGCGTTTAATGGTGCCAGGGTGATCTTGGAGTATGACTTGATGGATGACAGTGTGGCCATCATTCGCACTCTGGATGGGCGCTGGATATGCGACGCTCATTTGATCAACGCGATTGACGCCATTGCACCCAACCGTATGGAAGAAAAGCGTCTCAACCGCGCCAGTGACGCCATTAAGCGCTTGGAACAGAAAATGATAGAGCAACAAGACCGCGCCGGTATGGTGATCGACGTCGATGCGATTGTTGTCGGCGCAGATGCGATGCTAAATACAGAGACCTCCAGCGTCTTGCCGGAACCTATTGAGATTGACCTTTTAACATTTAAGTAAGGATTAAACCATGTCTACAGAAACCTTGATTGCCCCAAGCCAACTATCAGTGCAACAACTGGAGGATTTATTACAAGCCAAACACAAAAAGACCGAGCAAGACCGTACTGCGTATAAAGACTTGGTCGGTACTACTGTGCCGCCTGCCGTGAAGCGATTGATGGATGTATCCGCAATGCTGGTTGAAGCCAAAAAGCAAACATTTGAATATTTTAAAAACATATTGGAAATGAAAGAATCTGTGTATAGCGCAGATAAGAAAAAGAAGAAGAGCCCGCAGCAAAGCCATACTTTCTCAACAGATAAATACAGCATCACTATCGGCTATCGCGTCAATGATGGCTGGGACGATACGGTTTCTGAAGGCGTTTATAAGGTCAATGCGTTTATCGAGTCCCTGGCCAAGGATGAGGACTCGTCAAGACTCGTTCAAACCATCTTTAAGCTGCTTAAAAAAGATCAGAAAGGCAATCTCAGGGCTGGTCGGGTATTGGAGCTTCAGCAGTTAGCCGAAAAATTCCACAATGCCGAGTTTACTGACGGTGTTAAGACGATCTTGGATGCCTTCCGGCCGGTAAGAACCTGCTGGTTTATCGAAGCATTTTTCATCAACGACAATCAAGAGAAAGTCGCTATTCCGCTGTCTATCTCATCGGTAGATTTTCCGGCTGGGTTTGAATTTGATTTTTTATCGGCTGAGGAGGAAGCATGAGACAACTAAAAAATGTCGTGTCGTACCCCGAGCATTATACGGCCAAAGATAGTCAGCTGATCGACGAGGTTAATGCGTGGCTGGGAGCTGACAAAAAACATACCCAAGCTGCCCTGGCGAGATTGGCGCGCGTATCGCCGAGCAGCTTAAACCAGATCATCAAAGGCACCTATGCAACCTCGCCCAGTCCGCTGTTGGTCAGCATCAGCAACGCCATGCGCCACGCAGAAGAATCGGAGTCGGATGTGCTGGCCCCGGTAGAAACCAGCGTGTTCAGGCTGGCAATGACCTGTTTCCAGATGGCTAGGCGCTACCGTAATTTTGCAGTGTTGTCGGCTTATGTCGGTACCGGTAAAACCTTTGCCGCCAAGCATTATCAGCGCACCACGCCTAACACCTATCTGATTGAGGCGACGCCGTTCATGACCACGCAAAGCTTGGTAAAGTTACTGGCACGGCTGGTCACGGGTGTAGATAGTAAGGGCAGCATAGACGACAAGTTCCGCGCCGTGATTGATGTGCTGGCTAATACTGACAGTTTGCTGATTGTCGATGAGGCGGAGACGCTAACCCCGCATGTACTGCACACGCTGCGCCGATTGCGCGACATGACCAATGTCGGCATCTGCTTGTGCGGCACCGAGTATTTGACGACTCTGATCAAGCCTGAGCACGGCCAGTTTGACCAGATCAGGAGCCGGGCCGGATTCTGGCCGGAAACGGTGCGAAAAATCAGCGCCGATGATGCTGCCGCATTGGTGCAGACAGCGTTCGGTGACGAAGAGGTGGCTGATGAGGTGGTAGCCCGCCTGTACGCTTATTGCCGAGGCAGCGCACGCATGCTGGTAGAGGGCTTGATTGCCTCTGTACAGCAATTCCGCAATGACCGCGAACTGAACGTGACGCTGGTTGATGCCGTCGCCAAACAGGCGCTGTGCCTGAAATCCATAGCGTGAGGCTACTATGAGTAAATTTATTATCGAACTGGAAGACAACGGCGAAGGGGTGAAGATTAATGCCCACGCCATACATACCACAGAGCAAATAAAGAACGGCCAAACCGTTACGCTCGCCACACAGCTGGGTGATTGTTTGGTAACGCACCTTGCGCAACGCATGACAGCAGTGGGCTTGGGTGCAATCGCTCAATCCCAGACACAGCACTAGGGGGATAAAATGTTAACAGCAAAACAACAATTGAAGATGGTCGACTTAGGCGAGCGGCTATTGATACATGGCAGGCTGATCGAACAGCAGGTGCGCGAGCTGGACGAAAAAGGCCGGGCGCTTCTGGTTACCCGCGTTATTGCCGCCGTCGCCGTAGCAGCCCAGCTCATCACGCTATACCAGTGGCTGGTTGCCCCGGCGTTAGAGTGCTACAGATGAAAACGCGCTGCCCTTGCTGCGGCACTACTGCATCGCTGGATGCGCTGGTCGCCCATGAAAGCGCCCGCGAGGCGCTACAAACCCTATTTAAATTGTCTATGCCGCTGGGCTCGGCGTTGGTGCGTTACCTGGCGCTGTTCCGACCCAAGGCGCAGGACTTGAGCATGAAGCGGGTCAGCACGCTGCTGGCTGAGATTGCGCCGGATATTCAGGCGAAGCGTATCAGTCGAGATGGACAAATGTTTGAAGCACCGTTGGAAGCATGGTTATGGGCTATCGACCAAGCCACAATCGCTCGTGATGAGGGGCGATTGAAAACGCCGCTGAAAGGGCATGGGTGGCTGTATAAGGTGATCAGCAATTGGCGGCCTACGCCCGGCCAGATCGTTACCGACCCGACGACGGCAATGGTTAATACAGGCAAGCAGTCAAAGACACTGGCCGGAATTGCTGCGCTGGAGGCGTTAAAAAATGGCGGCTGATTGGTTGAAGGTAGAAATTATCACCGGCTTGCAAAAGCTGCTGGCGCTACGCCTGCAAGGCACACCGCCGGAAGATGCCATCGTCGGTACGGCGGAAGTCTGGTTGGAGGGTATCAGCAGTAGTCGTATCCAATGGGATGAGCAGCTGGACCGTGCCAGAGTGCAACGGTCATTTACAACGTTGTTTCGCAGTTGCGAGTACTGGCCGTCGCCCAAGCTGTTTATAGATCATCTGGGCAGTCGCGCGCCGCCTAAGGCATTGCCTGGGCCTCCCTTAACGCCCGAAGAGCGCGAGCAATATAAGGCCAAATTGCGTGAAATCGTAGCGCGGCTGACTAAAAGCCAAGAAATGAGGGCAACAAAAGGCGAACGAGAACAAAGCCGGGCTGCACTGAAAGAAATCATAGAGCCGGAACCCGAAAATCAACAAATCAATACTGGGTAAAATAATGACTGATATTATCAAGCACTACAGACAACTCGTAGGCATCGCCAAAGGCTGGGCAGAGAAAAACCTGTCCGGCTGGAACGACGACATCCATCGCGCGCTGCTGGTACGGCATGGCGCTATCGCCATTGATAGCCGCATCTCGGCCAGCAGTCTTAATTTGGCTCAGCTGGGCGCAGTACTGGACGATTACGCGCAGCGCGGCTGGCCACGTCAGAAAGTCTTTCGCGGCAGCAAGCAGACGGCAGCTCCGAAAAGGGTGTCGGCTCAAATTGGGCTGATGGTCAAACTATGGGGGCGGCTAGGTGATGCGGGTAAGATAAACAATGCCACTCGCCCTGCATTATTGACCTTTTGCGCCCGCCAAGCCGCACATAACGTTACTGACTTGGACAGCCTGACAGACCAGGAGTGTCAGGCGATTATCGAAGCCCTTAAAGCTATGTTGAGCCGTTAAAATGGAATTCCCCGACGTCGATCCCGCCCTGTTAAAAACGTTGCCTCCGATAGCGCGGCTGGTAATCAAAGCTCTGGGCTTTACCAGAGCTCAGGAATGGTTGCGCGATTACGGCGGGGTCAACGTTCACATCCCGCTTAAAAAATCGAGAGCGCTGGGCCTGCAGGAGGATGAGCTGGAGCGCTTGCGCTATGTGCTGCAGCCGCATCTGTCCACCAATAAGAAGATTGCGTCCAGCAACAACCGGATCACGCTACCCAAGGTCGACAAAATGTTGATCATGCATCGCAATGCAGCAATTATCAGCAACGCCAGCAAGGAAAGTATTGCCCTCCAGGCGCGGATATACAATCTGTCCAGTCGCCAGATCACCAATATCCGAGGCAAGGATAACGGCGGGCAGTTGGATTTATTCGGTGAGTAGATACGCAATATTTTGCGTATCTACTCTCATTTTACAAAAACGCCTCATCCAAACCCCGCTAATGGCTCAGCATGCCATTTGAAAGGCCGCTGTCGCATTCAAAGATTTTTACTCATGCCATTTAACGACAGTCGTCGCTAAAGCAGCTCAAATCGCTTCTATTTCGCTCGCCCCTTCCTTCAGCAGGAAACATTTCCAGTGCTGCCAGTTTCCTTCGTTTCCCCGACAATGACCTCAACACGTTTTTAGAGGTCGATATGCCAAACAAACTCATCACTAAGCTTGCCGTGCTGTCCTTCGAGATTGCCGTCGGTGCCGATGGCGTTTCTACTGAAGCGCACTTATTGCCGCCCGGCCCGTTTCGGGCTACCGATGGTCGTCCGCACGAATGCGATGCCTGGATGTTGGATGCGACTATCGCCGTACAGGTAATTGCCAGGATGGCTGAACTCAAAAACGACACCCTGATTGATTACGAGC
>Ga0160177_125563_pt1 | contig 10514 bp, 9 predicted proteins | sample met4stb_FD_108563 | JGI IMG/M metagenome (GOLD analysis project Ga0160177, IMG submission 108563) | Synthetic bacterial communities of pure cultures from sediment of Lake Washington, USA, under low oxygen conditions - MT... | ecosystem: Engineered > Modeled > Simulated communities (microbial... >...
AACTTGCCTTGGGCTTATGGGCTAACGTCAGGCGCAGTAGCATTGGTTGTTAATGTGTTTGTTTATGTTGCACTTGCGTTTCTGATCCCACAGAGTAATAAAGAGAAGCAGCGGGTCAATGAATTGTTTGCAATGGTTGCAGAAAAAAAGCCAAGCCAATATGCAGATGGACTTCTTTATGAAAAATAGCAAATTTTACTTACCTGAGCATCGCGCCATACAGGATAAATTCGGGACTGGGGCGCTTGCGGATAAGCAAGAAGAACTGATTGTTCATGATGTTTTTACCAATGCAGAAATTGAGTTTATTTCAACTCGGGATATGTTCTTTTTATCTACTTTGAACTCAAGAGGAGAGCCCACGGTTTCGTATAAAGGCGGCCCTGTAGGTTTTATAAAAGTAATAGATAATGAGCTTATTTTTTCTAACTATGACGGAAATGGAATGTTTCTTTCCGTCGGTAACTTAGTAAAAAATGGGAAGGTTGGATTGTTATTTATCGACTTTGAAACACCCCGCAGATTGCGCGTTCAAGGGGTCGCCCTGATTGATGAGCAGCCAGATTTGCAAATATTCCCAGAAGCAGAATTTCTAATTAGAATAAAACCAACAGACATTTGGGTTAACTGCCCTAGATATATACATACTTATAAGAAAGTATCGCAATCCCCTTATACACCGGGCAGAAATAGCACTCCACGATTAGCTCAGTGGAAAAGATTAGATTCGGTTTACGAATGCCTGCTTCCAATTGATAAAAAAGCCGTTGAAAATAGTGGTCAGATTACCTTAGATCAATACAATTTAATGATTAGTAAGAATGAGGGGTAATTAACACGTTTAGTGCCAGCTTTGGGCCGTTTATTGTCTATTTACTGAATTGGTATAGCTCGGCCCATAGCTGACGCTCATCACCGCATATTCCCATTAAGATCCGCTTCGACTAAAATCCAATTAGCTGTTGTTTTGTCTCTATATTGACTCTCACATCGACGAGCATTGCAGGTGTGTAATATGCAATGCTGAATATCTGGAATAAAAGCCCTGCTATGAGGGCTTTTCAACCTGTATAATACTGCCTATTTATTGACTGCAGATTTAAGTGATGCACCAACTGAAAAGCTAACGCGGTTACTTGCAGCAATTTTCAATGTTTCACCATTTGCAGGATTACGGCCATCGTAAGCGGGTTTATGCGTTACTTTGAATTTACCGAAGCCTATGATGTTCAAATCATTGCCTTTTGCTAATGTATCAGTGATAGCAGCCAACACATCATTCAAAGCTTCTTGCGCTTCTTTCTTGCTTCGGCCATTAGTAGCCAATAATTCAACTAATTCTGTTTTGCCGACAATTACTTTCTTTTCTGCTGCAGCCATCTGTATTTCCTCTACTTGGTAGTTGGTTTTATGAAACCCTATTAAAGGGAGTGGTACGACAATAAAGCACAAGTTTATTCAGGTCAAACAGAAAACTGCAAAAGATGGCGTATTTACTGACTTTGCGTGTTTATTTACATATTTAAGGAGCAATACCCGTGACCAACGCACAACGCAGAGCGCTTGCCCGCATGGCTGAAATGAATTCAGCAAGTAACGGCAACACGCATGCACCAACCCTCAGTAGCGCGTTCAGTCCACATGCGTCAGGTGCATATTACCTTATAGCAGTAGAGACTGTCGGCAAGATCATCAATCTATTAGCCAATGAAATCGAACCGCCCGTTTTTACCTATGCCATTACAACCATTCATTTTGAACAAGATCTTGATACCGGAAAATGGTTCTGGTTTGATGGTAAGGAAAAGCTATCCCCTCGCAAAAACCAGAATAACTGGCGCCTGGGTAGCAAGATACTATATGACACACGCGAAGCCGCAGAAGCTGAACTTCAGCGTGTAATGGCAAAAAACGGTGATCGCGTTACCAAGGTACATGACTTGCCAGACGATGTGACTCAATTGAAGAAGATTCGTAGTGCCCACCATCCAGACCGCAATAACCCCGACTCTGACCATGATCTCTATCAGGCGGTTATTGAGAAAATTGACCGAATGCGTTTGACCAGTGTTTAAGGCAAACTATGAATGTCTAATATGGGCCTAGACATTCCTACTCTTTAATTAAAAGATATCCGTAATTAAACAGCCTAATGAAAACAAAAAAGGAGCGTGAAGCTCCTTTTTATTAACCGCACTTACTCTCCCCGCAATTCAAGCAAGTCAAACAACCATCCATAATGATGCTGGCTTTAGTCTGGCACTTATTGCAAAGTTGCGCACCTTTTGGAAAGCCTTCGGTGTTCATTTCTTCGCCAGATTTCGCATGCTTTTCTAAGTATTCTGCTTTTTTCTCATTGACCAATTTTTGTTGATGTTGATCTAAACCTGGCTTTTTAAGCATGCCGATTTCTTGCAGATGTTGCTCTACTACTTCGCCAATCTCTGCCACCAAGCTTGGTACAAATTTGCCACCTTTTTTAAAGTAGCCGCCACTTGGTTCAAATACGCTTTTCAGTTCTTCTACCAAGAAAGTGATATCGCCCCCTTTGCGGAACACGGCAGACATCACGCGAGTAAGGGCGACAATCCATTGAAAGTGATCCATGTTTTTAGAGTTGATGAAAATCTCGAACGGGCGGCGGTGCTCTTGTGACGTGCCTTCGTTCATCACCACATCGTTAATAGTGATATAAAGAGCATGCTCCGTAACTGGCGTTTTTACTTTATAAGTGCTGCCGGTGATTTTTTCTGGGCGGTCTAGCGGCTCGCCCAGTTGTACGATTTTCGCATTCGCTTCTTTAAGCTCTGCGGTTTTTGTTTTGTCTTCTTCACTCACTAGCGCATAGCCAGTGATTTTTTTCTCGATTTTAACTGCCAATTTGTTCTCCTTGCGGGCTAATGCCCTCACAATTTTTTCATTTTAATTTAGATGATTTAAAACTTCGCGCGTGCAGTGAAGACTAGGCGCGTTTGAATTTTTAACCGGAATGTACAAGCAGTACATGAGGATTGAAAATTCAAACGCAACAACGTATTCACAAACTAAGCAGTTTTAAATATCTAAATTTAGAATTTACCGTAATAGCCTTCTTTTAATGCATCATATAAATTCGCGGCACTATGAATCTCGCCATCGTATTCAATCTCTTCATTACCTTTTACTTCTAACTCAGTGCCGTCTTCCAGCGTGAATTTGTAAGTGGTATTTTCCAGATCTTTTTCAGTAACCAGCACACCTTGGAATGCTTCTGGGTTAAATCTGAAAGTGGTACAACCTTTTAAGCCTTTATCGTAAGCGTAAAGATAGATGCTTTTGAAATCTTCAAAATCATAGTCAGTTGGCACGTTGATGGTTTTTGAGATAGAGCTATCAATCCATTTTTGTGACGCGGCTTGAATATCCACATGCGCTTTCGCCATGATGGTAGAAGAGTCCAGGAAATAATCTGGTAACTTTTCATCTTCTTTATCGCTGAATGGCATCGCTTTCGGGTTGATTAACTCGCGATAGGCCAATAATTCATAAGAGAATACATCGACTTTCTCTTTAGATTTTTTACCTTCACGAATCACGTTGCGTGCATAGTGATGCGCAAAAGATGGCTCGATACCGTTACTGGCGTTATTGGCCAGTGAAAGCGAAATCGTACCAGTTGGCGCGATTGAGCTATGGTGCGTGAAACGCACACCTTTAGTAGCGATTTGGTTACGCAAGCCTTCTGGGAACTGCTGCATGTAGCGGCTGTATTTGCCCAATAACACTTTTCCAGCCACTTTACTGCCCACTTTTATGCCGTCTGCCGCCATTTCCGGGCGCTTCGCTAGCATATCTGCAGTGACTTCGAATTTTTCTTCCATAATAGGCGCAGCGCCTTTTTCATCCGCTAATTGCACGCCAATTTCCCAGCCTACTTCTGCCATTACGCGGGTGACTTCTTCAGTGAACTTGATTGACTCTTCCTCACCGTATTTCATTTTCATCATGGTGAGTGATGAACCCAACCCCAAATAACCCATGCCGTGACGGCGTTTACGTGCAATCTCGTCGCGTTGTTGTTGCAATGGTAAGCCATTGATTTCAACCACGTTATCCAGCATACGTGTGAAAATCGCTACCACATCGCGGTATTCTGCCCAGTCAAAATAAGCTTCATCCGTAAATGGTTTTTTCACGAATTTAGTCAGGTTAACTGAACCTAATAAACACGCGCCATAAGGTGGTAATGGTTGCTCACCGCATGGATTGGTCGCACGGATGTTTTCGCAGAACCAGTTGTTGTTCATTTCGTTCACACGGTCAATCAGGATAAAACCTGGCTCAGCAAAATCATAGGTGCTGGACATGATTACATCCCACAAGCGGCGTGCCTTGATAGTTTTGTATACGCGGCAAGCGACTTTACCTGCGTCTAAACCATGGTCTTGCGTTAAGTATTTACCTTTAACGGGCCACTCGCGCCACACCACATGCGTTTCATCGTTTACATTCAAGCCGTCAATAATCGCTTCTTTTTCCGTCACCGGGAAAGCAAGCTTCCACTCAGCATCCGCTTTTACCGCTTCCATGAACTCTTTTGTAATTAAGCAGCTCAAGTTAAATTGGCGTAAACGACCATTTTCGCGTTTCGCTTTAATGAAATCAGTCACATCAGGGTGTGAAATATCAAACGTTGCCATTTGCGCACCACGGCGCCCACCAGCGCTAGATACGGTGAAACACATCTTGTCGTAGATATCCATGAAAGATAATGGGCCGCTGGTGTAAGCGCCTGCGCCCGCTACGAATGCGCCTTTTGGACGCAGTGTTGAGAACTCGTAACCGATACCGCAACCCGCTTTCAGCGTTAAACCCGCTTCATGCACTTTGCCTAGAATATTGTCCATACTGTCTTCTACCACGCCAGACACCGTACAATTGATGGTTGAAGTAGCTGGTTTATGCTCTAGTGCGCCAGCGTTAGAAGTAATTCGTCCAGCGGGAATCGCACCACGGCGCAATGCCCATAGAAATTTTTCATGCCATTCATGACGTTTATCATCCGTTGTTTCTACATCGGCCAACGCGCGCGCAACGCGTGAGTATGAATCATCCATGTTTTGATCAACATGGTCGCCATTTTTGGCTTTTAATCGATATTTTTTATCCCAAATATCTAACGAAACCGATTGAATAGGGATTTCCTTTGCGGTCTCGATTTGCATATTTTCGTCTATTTTTTTTTGCTGCTTCTACTGCCTTTAACATGGCGTACTCCCCAAATTTATCTCTAACCCAGTGTCTAACTTATAGCGCTTTAACCTGAATGAATGCTAACTATGTGATTTTTATTAAGAATCACATAGTTTTTGTGTAAAAAATGTGCCTTAACACAACATATTGTGTCTTGAGTAGAAATTTAGGCCTTTATTTTGTGTACGTCAATACTAATTTTACTGTTAATTTCGCACCGTTTTGGTGTGCATTTATACAGATACAAGGCCAGTATTTGCATTGAGTTAAGGTGAGTAATTACTCACACCACATTAAATTTAAAAAAATAAATTTCTCGCTTAAATAAACGGTTTGTGTATTGCGCGCTTGCGTATTAAACAATGGTCGTTAAAGTAACAGCGCTAGTTTTTCAACAGTGCTTTATGCGAAAATGCGCCATGAGCCGTTTTTTATATTCCACATTACTTTACTTAGTGCTGCCATTTGTACCGCTTAAATTATGGTGGCGCGGCATTAAGCAGCCGGCTTATCGCCAGCATTGGCAAGAACGTTTTGGCTTCTACCAATTTAAGAGCATTAAACCTGTTATTTGGTTGCATTGTGTTTCAGTGGGCGAAACACGCGCCGCGGAACCATTAATAAAAGCGTTGTTGCTTACATATCCTAATCACCAGATTTTACTTTCACACACAACACCTACAGGGCGTGACACCAGCGAGCAATTATTTGCTGACAGCGTTCAGCGCGTTTATCTGCCTTACGATTTGCCGTTTGCAGTGAGCCGTTTTTTGAAGCATTTCCAGCCCAAAATCGGTTTATTAATGGAAACCGAGCTTTGGTTTAATTTAATCGCCGCGTGCAAAAAACGTGATATTCCATTGCTGTTATTAAACGCACGTCTTTCAGAGAAATCCGCTAAAGGTTATGCAAAATTAGGCCGCTTAGTAACGAATGGCCTGCAAAGCTTAAACGCAGTCGCTGCGCAAACTACGGATGATGCAACACGCCTACAAATGTTAGGCGCGTTAAATGTGACGGTTTCTGGCAACTTAAAGTTTGATGTCAAACCGCCAGCCGATGCTGTAGAAAAAGGGTTAAAACTGCGCCATTTATTTATTGCTAATAATGAGCGCATCATTTTTTTAGCTGCCAGCACGCGCGAAGGTGAGGAAGCCTTAATACTAGAAGCGGCCAAAGATTTAAATCTGCTCACCATCATCGTGCCGCGCCATCCACAACGTTTTGATGAAGTGGAAACATTAATCAAACACGCTGGCTTTAGCTACCAGCGGCGCAGTGAGTTAACAGCGCCAATCAATGAAAATGTACAAGTCATTTTAGGCGACAGCATGGGCGAGCTTTTTAGTTACTACGCCGCCTGCGACTTCACTTTTGTTGGCGGTAGCCTACTTAAATTTGGTGGGCAGAATTTGATTGAGGCGGCTAGCATGGGCAAGCCTATCTTAATCGGAAAATATACCCATAATTTTGCTGAAGCCAGCAGAAATGCGGTGCGGGCAGGGGCTGCGATACAAGTAAAAAATGTAGAGTATTTGCGGGACAGGCTTCAATACTTGCAAAACCATGCGGAAAAACGCGAAAAAATGCAACAAGCGAGTTTACGTTTTAGCCAAGCGTCAACTGGCACAACGGCCAGAGTAATGCAGCTGATTGCAACGTATTTAAAGGCTTCATAGAAATAAATCTACTGTTGTGATTAATCAATAATCTTAAAGTAGTTAGCGAATCAGTTTAGAAACTTCTTTAAACGCAGGGTGATTCGCGTTACCCAACCACTCAAACAAGACAGATTCCGTATTAGTAATAACGCAGCCGGCCTCACGCAGGCGCTTAATTGCATTAGCCTTATTTGCTGAGCTACGCGAAATAATCGCGTCTTCTACCACAAACACCTGCTTACCCATTTGTTGAAGCGACAACGCTGTTTGTAAAACACAAATATGCGCTTCCATACCCGCCAAAACTATTTGCGATTGATCGCGGTGCAATTGCTGCTTAAATCTGGGTTCACCGCTTGCCGAAAAAGTAGTCTTTACGACTGGTTTTATATGGGTTGAATGTTGCTGGATTTCAGGCAATGTTGATCCTAAACCCTGTGGATACTGCTCTGTAACGATGAGTGGCACAGACAGCAAATGCGCAGCTTGTGCCAATATGCTGCAATTTTTAATCGTTAATTGCATTGACTCAAGCGCCATCACACTCGCCAATTTGACTTGCATATCCACAATAACCAGCTGACTTAATGCCTGTTGTGCGAGTTGGCTCATGCTAATTACCTATTAACTGTTGATTAATATCTTGCAAATCAGATTCAGCCACAAGACCTGTAGCCGATTTCAAACGAATGATATTCACCAAATAATTGTAACGCGCTTGCAGTAAATCTCGCTTGGCAGAGAATAATTGTTGTTGTGCATTTAACACATCAACACTGATTCGCACGCCGACTTCGTAGCCCAGCGTAGTCGAATCGAGTTGGCTTTGGCTACTGATCAATGCCTGCTCTAATGCTTTAGTTTGCGCGATACTGCTATTTAAGTTTAAAAATGCGCGCTGGGTCTCTAAATCGGTTTGACGACGTGCAATGGCAACATCATCTAATGCCTTTTGTTTATTGAGCACCGCTTGCCGTGTACGTGAACTGATCGCGCCGCCTTGATACAAAGGAATTTGTAATTGCAGGCCAATCACCGCATTCGTTAACTCACTGCCATAGCCATTCAAACCACCATTATTGTAATTATCGGTATATGCCGCTACCGCATCCAATGTAGGTAAATGCGCCGCATTGTTGCGCTCAACTTCCTGCTCTGCAAATTTAAGCGTGTCTTGTTGAATAGCGATATTCAAATTATTTTCCATGGCGACTTGTTGCCAATTCTTCACATTCTGATCAATCTGGTTCACTTGAATATCACTTTTTACCGTGGCAAGCGTGGTGGGTAAAACACCGGTAATCGCTTCAATTTCATGTTGCGCTATTTGCAGTTCATTAATCGCCGCGATTTCTTGCGCCACGATTAAATCGAAGCGCGCTTGCGCCTCGTTCACATCCGTAATAGTCGCGCTTCCCACTTCAAACGTCATTTTGGCTTGCTCTAATTGGCCTAAAGTCGCTGTTTTTTGCGCCTTAATCAGCTCAATCTTATCTTGTGCGATCAGCACATTAAAATAAGCCTGCGTGGTGCGTAAAATAAGGTCTTGTTGACTTAAATGATATTGTTTATCGGCAATGCTTACTTGCGTGTAGCTTTGCTCCATTTGTACCAGATTTTGTTTACGATAAATGGGCTGGTTCGCTTGAATGCCGTAGTTATATCCTTCAAAAGTAGTTTTCCCCGGAACGCGCGGAAAGGTTGAAGTGACATTATTAAACTCAATATTACTGCGCGTACTGGTAACACCCGCATTAAAATTGACAGTGGGGCGATACAAAGCTTTGCCTTGCTCAATGATTTCCTGTGCGGCTTTATTGGCACTTAATGCAGATGCCAGCACTGGATCATTAGCTAAAGCCTGATGATAAACATCCATTAAGTTAAGCACGCTGTCCTGTGCCTGCAAGCCCATTGGCAGCAACGAAGCCAGCGCCGACAAAGCTAAAACAAGGTTCTTAAAGCGCATGTTAAAACTCAAAAGTTTTTGCTTGCGGGGCATTAACCAACTCAGAAATACAGGTTTCAAACAATACATCCTGTCTAAAACTGGTTTCTGATAAACGCTGAATCAATGTAGCCTGCATGGCGGGCGCCGTGCCTAATACAATAAACATCACACCGCCAATCGCCAATTGATTACGAACACCAACGGGCTCAACTGGCGACGAAGCTGTGTAGACAATCAAATCAAACGGAGCTTTATCGGGTAAACCAAACGCCGCATCCGCCACTAGCAAAGTCACATTTTGAATATTATTCTGTGTTAAGTTTTTGGCCGCTTTAGCACTCAATTCAGCATGAATATCCACAGAAACAACGTGTTTGGCTAAACTCGCCAATAGCGCAGTCATATAACCGCTGCCCGTGCCAATATGCAGAACCTGATGTGTGTTTTGTACATTCAGCGCCTGTAAGATTCGGCCTTCCAGCTTGGGGCTGAGCATCAGTTGATTCGCACCGATAGGAATTTCAATATCGGCAAAGGCTAAACCCTGATATTCAGCCGCAACAAAATTTTCGCGCGGGATATCATTTAACAGCGCCAGCACAACTGGATCCAGCACCTCCCATGTGCGAACCTGCTGTTCTATCATGTTAAACCTCGCGACTTCGCGAGCCATATTAAAACTCGCGGCGTCGTGAGGCAGATTGGAATTCGCGGTTTCAGTTAACGTTGTTTCTTGCATCATTTTAGGCACTCATATTTATTTAATTGCATTATAACTTAACTACTTAAGCCATTTTAGTTATGTTTATTAAACGGATTTCAACTTAATTTTGGTGCTTTCACTCTAAACCATGCCGCATATAATGCGGGCAAAAAAAGCACCGTCAGCAGCGTAGCCACCGCCAAACCACCCATAATCGCAACTGCCATTGGGCCAAAGAATACACTTCTGGTTAACGGTATCATCGCTAATATTGCCGCCGCAGCGGTTAATATAATCGGCCTAAAGCGACGGATGGTTGATTCGATAATCGCATTCCACGCATCCATTCCATTGGCCTTATCCTGCTCTATTTGGTCAACCAGTATCACCGAGTTGCGCATGATCATGCCGGATAAGGCGATTGTGCCCAGCATTGCCACAAAACCGAATGGCTTATCAAATATTAACAATGCTATTGTGACTCCAATCAAGCCCAAAGGTGCGGTAAGCAACACTAAAAATACGCGTGAGAAACTTTGCAGTTGCAACATCAGCAAAGTTAATACAGCCACTAAGAATAAGGGAGCACCTTTAGCGACTGACGCGCCACCTTTTGCCGATTCTTCTACCGCTCCCCCCGTGTCAATCGTCACGCCCAACGGCAAATCGGCTTTTATTGCAGTGAGCTTCTCTTCAATTTGAGCAGAAACCACTGGCGCTTGTAAATTGCCACGCAAATGCGCACGTACGATAATGGATGGCACACGATTACGTCGCCAAATCACACCCTCTTCAAATTCCGATGAAATCGTGGCCACTTGCGAAAGTGGCACCGCCAATTGATTTCTTTGCGTATTAATCATTAAATTAGGCAGTCGCGATAATTGCTTATGTTCAAGTTCCGCCCCACGTGCGACTAAATCAATACGTTCATTGCCTTCTCTGAATTCAGTGATATAAAGCTCAC
>Ga0160177_106348_pt1 | contig 10338 bp, 9 predicted proteins | sample met4stb_FD_108563 | JGI IMG/M metagenome (GOLD analysis project Ga0160177, IMG submission 108563) | Synthetic bacterial communities of pure cultures from sediment of Lake Washington, USA, under low oxygen conditions - MT... | ecosystem: Engineered > Modeled > Simulated communities (microbial... >...
GCCTTCATCGCCCGGCCGGTGTGGCCTAGCGATACCCGCGCCATCATGCCCAATGTTAATACGCCGATGCCTCCCAGCGTAAAAGCATGCAGCGCCAAAGACGGCAGCACTACGGAATAGGCCGATAATACCGTCAACATAAAACCCAGAATGATCCAGCCGTAACCGGCATAAAGCACCCATAGCAAGGGTACATACATGACGCGTTGCACATACCAGCCGGATAGTCTGGCGACGTTAACGGCAACGGCAACAATCGCCGCCAAGGCCAGCAAGGTTCCTGAAATACCGAATATTTGCAGGGCAAATACGATTACGGCTGATGCTACCGATGCGTTATCCAGTAACGGATTTCTGATGATCAGCGTTCCGGGTATGCCGCGCTCGGTAAAAAAAGGAAATACCCGCCCGGCGATGATCAGTATCAAGATGATAATTGTCGCAACGACCAGCTGAATTCCTATTGTTGCAGTGTTTTCTTGCAGACCCAGTATTTCAGCATGGATCAAGCCGTTACCTAAGGCCAATAACATTATCAGCCCTATAAAAAATAGATTTCTATACTGTTTGGCCTCAATGATCGGTTTGCTGACTTGATAAGCCAGGGTGGGCAAAAATGCAAAATCCACCAGTGCAATCAAGGCGTCAGGCAACAGGCCTGCATAAAACGGCAGGATACGTCCATAAAGCCATAACAGGCACAGGCTTGCCAATGGGTCGCCGGTTAAGGTCGGTTTGCCGGTCCAGTTTTTAACCGCTGTTAATAAAAAAACCTGCAATGACGGCTACGGCATAGCCCAGCAGCATTTCGTGCGCATGCCAGTGGTTATTGGGATAATAATGTTCCGACGTTAACGCGCCGTTGAATATGGCATTCCAAAACACAATCAGGATCAACGCCGCGAGGCCTGCCAACGCAAAAAAGACTCTAAATCCAAGTGCAAATAGAGGGTAATCAAAAATAGGTTGTGATTTCATTGCGATGTTTCCGGCCAGTTCAGCTCAGCGTTCGAGAATGTTTGTAATTATACTCATTTCTCTATCAAAAGAGCCTTTTGTGTTTCCATGATGATTTTTTTTATTTTATTCAATACTTGCTGTTGCTGCTCTGAAGGCAGTTTGCCAAATGCTTGTTCAAATTCGGTTAGGCTGTAGGCGGATTCGCCGGCAGCGTTATCGGATAAGTTAAGGCCGCAATCGGTAACGACGTGTTTAATGGGTTCGGCGGCATTTTCTAACGGCATTGCGGCGGACAAGACAGTGCGTATCATGGTGTTGATGCGGATAAAAATGGACTGCCCGGTCAATAGGTCATCGACGATGCGTTTGGCGGATTCTTCGGTATAGCCTCTACGCTTGGTGTCCTTAAAGGTTTTCATTTGAAGCGTAACGGGGGGATTCTTGTCGATTTGGTATTCAAAACCAAAGGCGCTGCCTTGCGAGGCGATCAAGCTGTCGGCCTCAACAGCCACTTGCAAGGTATTGTCCTTGCAGATAATGTCCAGTCTGAGGTTGTCGTAAAGACCGCGAGGCGGCAAAGGTGATTGGGCAAAGCTAAAGGTTCGATTACTTAGCCGGTCGCTTTCCTGGTGATAGCTCCAAGTATTGGCAGCGAATGCGGATAAGGGACAAAAAAGCAGCAGCGCCAAAATGAGTGGTTTTGCGGATTTGTCGAATAGGGGAATTGTCGGCGATTGCATGGAGCAATTGCCGGGAGTCATTGCCGGAAGAAAGTTAAGTTTCATTTTTAATGCCCCTAATCCCAAAGCACTCGATTATTCCACCAACTTAAAAAAGCTTTTTGGAGCGCCGCATATCGGACAATCCCAGCTGTCGGGAATGTCCGCCCAGCGGGTTCGCGGTGCAATACCGCTATCAGGGTCGCCTTTGGCTTCATCATAGATGTGCTCACATTCCAAACAATGATACTTTTTAAAATCCGACATGCTCTGCCTACTTAAGATAATTGAAAGGGTAGTCTACGCGTGTTGAAAACCGGTTGCACGGTTAACCTTTACCGCGAGTACGGGTTCTGGTGTTGGTGCTGGTAGGCGATCTGTCTTTACAGATTTCCAGCGTCTCAAAGCGTTTTTCAATAAACTGGATGATTAAATCGGCAATATCCTTGCCGCTGGCAGCTTCGATGCCTTCCAATCCGGGCGATGAGTTAACCTCCATAATGACCGGGCCGTGATTGGAACGCAGCATATCGACGCCGCACACGTTCAGTCCCATGATTTTTGCGGCTCGCACTGCGGTAGAACGTTCTTCTGGCGTTAATCGCACTAAAGTTGCAGAACCGCCGCGATGTAAATTTGAACGAAACTCACCGGCCGTTGCTTGGCGTTTCATCGCGGCAACGACTTTGCCGTCCACCACAAAGCAGCGAATGTCACTGCCGCCGGCTTCCTTGATAAACTCCTGCACCATGATGTTGGCTTTGAGTCCCATGAAAGCCTGAATAACGCTCTCTGCGGCGTTATGGGTTTCCGCCAGGACCACGCCAATGCCTTGCGTGCCTTCCAGCAGTTTAATCACCAGCGGAGCGCCGCCGACTTGAGCAATCAAGTCCTCAATATCATCGGGATTATTGGCGAAGCCGGTTACCGGCAGGCCGATACCTTTTCTGGCCAATAACTGGGTTGATCTTAATTTATCGCGCGACCGCGAGATGGCCACCGACTCATTCAAAGGAAAAACATTCATCATTTCAAACTGCCTTAATACCGCAGTTCCGTAGAAAGTGACTGAAGCGCCAATCCGGGGAATAACGGCATCGAATCCCGTTAAGTCCTCACCTCGATAATGGATAGAAGGATTATGCGAGGTAATATTCATATAGCAACGCAACACATCCAAAACCCGTACCTTATGACCCCTGGCTTCTGCGGCTTTGACCAATCGAGAGGTCGAATACAGTTTGGGGTTACGGGACAAAATAGCTATTTTCATAAAGACTTTAAGTTCTCGATTTATACATTTAAGGTAAAGGCATATTTTGACACGAAATAAGGCAGGATGCTTTAGAAATGGGACACTAGAAGGAACGTGTACGGTTTCACTATTGAAGTAGCGCAGCCCCATCACTTAACTGCTGTATATCCAGCCCAAGTTTGTGTGACTACACAGGGTTAAAAATCATGTTTGGGTAATAGGTCGAATTGTTACTTTTTGTTTTTAAGCGTAAGCGCCGCGCCATGCAAGGCTTTGGCGAGGGTAGGGTGGGCGTGTATGGTTCTGGCCAGGTCTTCGCTGCTGGCGGAAAACTCCATGGCCAGCACGGCTTCTGCAATCATTTCGGAGGCTTGCGTGCCAATGATATGAATGCCGAGCAGGGCATCGGTTTCTGCGTGTGCGATAATTTTAACCATACCCTCAGTCTGGCCCATGGCTTGGGCGCGAGCGGTGGCTTTTAACGGAAAGGTGCCGATTTTTATGGGTTCGCCCATCGCCCTTAAGGCTTGTTCGGTTTGGCCTACCCAGGCAATCTCGGGGTCGGTAAAAACAACGCTGGGCAGGAGGTCGTAGTTGACGGGGTTGTGGAGACCGGCGATTTGTTCGGCAACGAATAATCCTTCTTCTATGCCTTTATGGGCAATCATCGGGCCGAGCAAGGTCAAGTCGCCTATCGCGTAAACGCCGGGCAGGGTGGTGCGGCAGTTTTCATCGACGTGAACATAGCCGTTTTCGTCGAGCAGTAAATTGGCTTCCGCGGCGGCCAGATGTTCGGTATTGGGTTTTCGGCCGGATGCAACAATCAGTTTATCGACGCGCAGGGCATGGGTGCCCTCACTATCCTGGTATTCTACGGTGACTTTTTTGCTGCCTTTTTTGGCTGAAATAACCCGTGCGCCCAAACGCAGTTCCAGTCCCTGTTCGGTGTAGATACGATAGGCCTCCCGCGCAATTTGCTGGTCGGCCAAGCCTAAAAATGATTCCTGCGCTTCCAGCAGAATGGTTTCGGCACCGAGCCTGTTCCAGATGCCTGCTAATTCGAGACCTATGATGCCTGCGCCGATAATGGCCAATCTCTTGGGTACCGCATCGAGATTCAAAGCCATGGCGGTATCAATAATAAATTCATTATCAATCGGTGCGCAGGATAAATCGACCGGGGAGGAGCCGGTGGCCAGGACAATATGCTTGGCTTCGATTATCGATACAGCGGAATGATCGGTCGGCGTGATTTCCACCCGCCGCTCATTGAGCAGCTTGGCCTCCGCCTGAATGCAGTCGATTTTGTAATGGGCGAACGAGTCGGCGATTTGTCGGCTGAGTGCGTCAATAATATTGTTTTTGCGCTGCATCATCAGCGCAATATCCACCGAAACGGCCTCTGACTGAATACCGTGTTCTTTCAGGTTGTGGTTGATCGATTGATAAATTTTCGCCGATTCCAGCAGGGCGATAGACGCAACGCAACCGGCGTTTAGATACGTGCCGCCCAGACTGCTTTGGCCTTCTTCATCATGCCAGTTATCGATACAGGCGGTTTTTAAGCCGAGCTGGGCGCATCGGATGGCGCTGGAATAGCCTGCCGGTCCTGCGCCGATGACGATGACATCAAACGACTTTACTTGTTTTTTTGACATGGTCTTATATGTTAAGCAATAGGTGGGCGGGCGCTTCCAGGCATTCTTTGATGGTGACTAGAAATTGCACGGCCTCGCGCCCGTCAACCAATCGATGATCGTACGATAAAGCCAGATACATGATCGGCCTGATAACAATCTGTCCGTTTTCAACCACGGGACGCTCTTTGATGGCATGCATGCCCAAGATGGCGCACTGCGGCGGATTGAGTATCGGCGTGGACAGCATCGAACCGAAAATGCCGCCGTTGGTAATGGTGAAGGTGCCGCCTTTCAAATCGTCGTAAGTCAAGGTACCGGACCGGGTCTTTGCGCCGAAATCGACGATGCTTTGTTCGATGCCGGCAAAATCAAGTTGGTCCGCATCGCGCAGTACCGGCACGATCAGGCCGCGTTCGGTGCTGACCGCAATGCCTATGTCATAGTAGCCGTGATAGATAATATCGTTATCGTCGATGGAAGCGTTGATGGCCGGGAAGCGCTTTAAAGCCTCAATGGAAGCCTTGACAAAGAATGACATAAAGCCCAGTTTGACATGGTGCTTTTTTTCAAAGCGTTCTTTGTACTGGTTGCGAAGATCAATCACGTTTTGCATGTTGACCTCATTAAATGTGGTCAGCATCGCCGCATTTTGCTGCGCCTGTAACAGGCGTTCGGCAACTTTGGCCCTTAGCCGGGTCATCGGGACGCGCTGCTCCGGCCGCAGATTTGAAATCACCCGGCCTGTTTCCTCCTTAGGCGTAGAGTGACTGATGGCGGTAGCTGTCTCCTCCTTTGTCAAAGGGGGACTGAGGGGGATTTCGGCCTTGGCGGTCGGAACTATCAGTTGAGCTTCCTGCAGGGTTTTTTTATGGAGGTAATCCAAAACATCGGTTTTAGTAAGACGGCCGTCTTTTCCTGAGCCTTTGATAACGGAAGGGTCCAGCGCATTTTCAGCAATCAACCGGCGTACCGACGGGCTTAGCGGTATGTCCGATTCATCCTCGTCCTCAGGTTCGGGAGCAGTTGCCGTTGTTTTTTTGCCTTCTTCCACGGCTTGCGGTTCCAGCAAAGCCAGTACTTCGCCGCCGACCACAATGGAGCCGTCTTCCTTGAGTATTTTGCCAAGGATGCCGGATTCCGGCGCAGGAACTTCAAGCACCACCTTGTCCGTTTCAAGATCAACGAGGTTTTCGTTCTTGATAACGGTATCGCCGGGTTGCTTATGCCAGGTAATCAACGTTGCATCGGAGACGGATTCGGGTAGGTTGGGAACTAGGACTTCAATGCTCATGTTATTTTCCTGAAAGTTTGCCGTAAAGGGCCGATTGAACGACCGCTTTTTGTTGTTCGATATGGACGCGGAAATTGCCGACAGCAGGCGCTGCTGATGCTTCTCGACCGGCATAAGTCATGCTGATTTTGGCACCGAGATTATCGGTAAAGTGATGCCGGGATTGATACCAGGCGCCTTGATTTTGGGGCTCTTCCTGACACCAGATGAACTCTTTAAGCTGCGGGTATTTGCCGACTTCCGCTTTGAATAACTCATCGGGAAAAGGGTAGAGCTGTTCTATGCGGGCAATGGCGACATGCTTAAGGTCGTCCTGGCGCCGTGTTTCAAGCAGGTCGTAATAGACTTTACCTGCGCACATGACCAGGCGAGTCACTTTTTTGGGATTGATGTCGTCCTGCTCGCCGATGACCGGCAGGAATTGACCGATTGTTAAATCTTCCAGTGTGGAAACCGCAAGCTTATGACGCAGCAAACTCTTGGGGCTCATAATTATTAAGGGTTTCCGATACGGCCGCAGCATCTGGCGGCGCAGCAAATGAAATATTTGCGCGGGCGTAGTCGGGCTGCAAACCTGCATGTTATGTTCGGCGCACAGTTGCAGATAGCGTTCCAGCCTAGCCGATGAATGTTCCGGTCCCTGGCCTTCAAAGCCGTGCGGAAGCAGCATCACCAGATTGCACATGCGGCCCCATTTGGTTTCGCCGGAACTGATAAACTGGTCGATAACCACTTGCGCGCCATTGGCAAAATCGCCGAATTGCGCTTCCCAAATAACCAGGGTATTCGGCATCGTGGTGCTGTAGCCGTATTCGAAACCCAACACGCCCGCTTCGGAAAGCAGCGAGTCGAAAATCTGCGCATTGCCCTGATCTTTGTCCAGGTGTTTAAGCGGCGTGTAGGTTTTATTATGCAGTTGATTATGCAAAACAGCGTGCCGATGCACAAAAGTGCCGCGACCGACATCCTGCCCGGTCAGGCGAACATGGTATTTTTCCGTCAACAGCGTCGCATAGGCCATGTTTTCGGCAAAACCCCAGTCCAGCGGCATGGCTCCCGCCGCCATTTTACGGCGGTTGTCCATGACTTTGGCGACTCTGGGGTGCATTTCAAAACCGGTCGGCAAGCGCTGCATCCTGTCGTTACAAAAGCGCAGGCGGTCCATGGAAACGGCTGTATTACAAGCTGATTTCCAGTCGCTGCCCAGGAATTTATTCCATTGGTTGGTGTAAGGATAGGGGCCGTCGGTCAGGACCGGCCGGGACACCACTTCACCGGCTTCGAGCAGTTTTTGGTAATTTTGCTCCAACTCGGTGGCTTGTTCATGAGTGATGAGCCCGGTTTTGATGAGTTTTTCGGCGTAAAGCTTCCGCGTCGTCTTGAGCTTGCGGATTTTTTTATACATCAAGGGCTGCGTGGTTGAAGGCTCATCGGCTTCATTATGCCCAAGTCGGCGATAGCAAATAAGGTCGATGACCACATCTTTATTAAAGGTCATCCGGTAGTCCATTGCCAATTGGGTTACAAAGATAACGGCGTCGGGATCATCGCCGTTGACGTGAAAAACCGGCGCCTGGATCATGCTGGCTACATCGGTGCAATAAAGCGTGGAGCGTGCATCCAGCGGGTTGCTGGTCGTAAAGCCGATTTGATTGTTGATGACGATATGCACGGTTCCGCCGGTGGAAAAGGCGCGGGTTTGCGACATATTCAGGGTTTCCATGATGATGCCTTGTCCGGAAAAGGCCGCATCGCCGTGGATTAAAATGGGGATTACCGTATTGCTGCCGTTTATCCCCGCCCTGTCCTGACGGGCCTTGACCGAACCTTCGACCACCGGGTTGATGATCTCCAAATGCGATGGGTTGAATGCCAGCGTTATATGAACCGGGCGGCCGCCGGGCGTACTGATGTCCGATGAAAAGCCCATGTGATATTTTACGTCGCCGGTACTGACACCCGGAGAAAGCGGCGAAGTGCCGGCAAATTCGTTAAACAGGCTCGCGGGGCTTTTGCCCAGGATGTTGACCAGTACATTCAAGCGGCCTCGGTGAGCCATGCCGATCACAATCTCATTAACGCCCTTTTCGCCAAACCCCTGCGTTAATTCATCCAGAATCGGAATCAGCGATTCGCCACCTTCCAGAGAAAAACGCTTTTGACCGACAAATCGATTATGCAAATGGCTTTCTATGCCTTCAGCGGCGGTCAATAGCTTAAGCGTCCAGAGTTTTTTTTCAGGCGCCAGCTCCAAGTTGGCTTTAGAACTTTCCAGACGATTTATTATCCAGCGCCTGATTTGGGTATCGACGATGTGCATGTATTCAGAGCCGATGCTGCCGCAGTAAATCTCTTGCAGATTGGCAATGATGTCGCGTAAAGGCAGCCGGTCAATACCGTAAAGCGCGCCGGTATCGAATAAGGTGTCCATATCAGGCTCGGAGAGACCGTAATAAGAAGGGTCCATATCGGGAGGCGGCGGCAAGGTTCTGCCCAGTGGGTTGTTGGCGGCAATCTGATGGCCGCGAACCCGGTAATGGTTAATAAGGCGGGCAACAGCCGATTGTTTTTTGACGCTTTCTTCGGTAAAGCCTTGTAATTTCGCCAATCGGCCTTGGGATTTAAGCGCCAGCTGCGCAAAGCGTTCTACGACAGGGCTATGAGGCGTCTCAAAATCAGCGCCGTTGTGAATTTCGCTGAATTTCTTTTGCCAACTGGGTTCAACCGAGTCGGGGTCTTCCAGGAATCGTTCATACAAGTTCTCAACAAAGCCGGCGTTGCTGCCATAGAGGGAGGAAGAATCTTGAAAAAGTTTAAGCAGCTTACTCATTATGAATGTCCAATTTATTCTGTAAGGATTTTGTCTTTGTCTGAACTCTTAAGTAGTATATTACCAAGATTTAACGCATTCGCAGACTAAAATATGCGATGCCGAGCCAAGAAAAACAACCCATTGTTTTCACCTATAAGTATGGTCGATATGATTTTATGACAGACAAAAGAAATATTGTAATTAAAGTTAGCTATCCGGCACGTGGAAAAGCGACGGAGAATTTCCAGCCTAAAATGATAACCGAATGGGATTTTAAAAGGATATTGCTTGCCGCTGGTGTACTGGTTTTAATTTTAGCAACGTTGTTTTATGTTATTAATAAAGGTACGCAAAAAAGCGATGCAGATAATGCGACGTTGGTAGTTAATACTGTAGAAGAAAAGGTAGTGCCGCAGATTGAGATTAAAGAGGCCGAGATAAAAAAATCGGATAGTTCCAAACAGGTAGCTGCAAAAACTAACTCCCTAATTAAGCCGACAAAAGAATCCAATAAGAAAAGTAAACCAGCTTCCGACATTACGGTTAAGAAAACTGCAAAAAAACTACCCAATGAAAAAGTCATTAAAGATCCCGGGCATTCAAAGGTTAATCATAATGTGTCAAGGGCAATGTTAACTTACGATCTTAATAATAAAGAGCCCGCAGGTGAAATAACACGAACCGTGAACGTTAGCGAAAAAAAACCGACATGGATTTATTATTTTACTGAATTAAAATCAATGAATGGTAGAAGGGTTTATCATGAGTGGCTGAGAAATGGTGTGCTTGTTTCCAAGCAAGAGCTGATTATATCGGGTGATTCATGGCGCACATCCAGTCGCAAGTTATTCACCGATTCTACAAAAGGTAACTGGGCTGTAAGACTGGTTGATGAGCACGGCCAGTTATTAAATGAAAAGAATTTTAAGGTTGAATAACTTTGTATGTCATATCTCTAATATATTTATAATTAGATTGATGATATAGTTAATATAACTTTTCTTATTTTAAGGACTCAAAATGACTGAATATCAAAATCTTTCCGAACGTGAATTGCAGGCTGTTATTGAAAATGCAGAAAAAGCATTAAAAAACAAACAGGCTAATAAGCGCAAAGAAGTTATAGCGCAAATTAAAGAATTGGCAGCCTCTATTGATGTCATTGTGGAGATTCATGAACCCGAAAAGAAGCCTGTTCGCAAAGGCGCAAAGGTTGCTATTAAATATCGTCATCCTGATGATCATAATAAAACATGGACAGGTCGCGGAGTGGCGCCAAAATGGATGCAGGAATTGTTGAACGCCGGGCGTAATCGTTCTGAATTTGAAGTATAACGATTAGAGTATATCCAACGTAGCATGTGGAAACGCTGAACTTTCATCGTTTCCACGTTTCCAGTGCTTTTCAATTTTGGTGCGCTGGATTTTTAACACATGCCCCATCTTCGGGCTTTTGCCCACCCCGCGTTAACTTTGTTAAGTCCCCGTGTTAGACATCGCATTTATAAAAAGACTTTGATTTCCATGAATGCATCATCCTGTAGTGGTCAAGTTTTTTCGGACACCAAAATAGGTTGTTCATCTGCCATTTTCCGTTCAAAACCATTGGGCGACAGATAGCCCAGTGTGGAATGCAGGCGCTGACTGTTATAGAAGCCAAC
>Ga0160177_105095_pt1 | contig 10224 bp, 8 predicted proteins | sample met4stb_FD_108563 | JGI IMG/M metagenome (GOLD analysis project Ga0160177, IMG submission 108563) | Synthetic bacterial communities of pure cultures from sediment of Lake Washington, USA, under low oxygen conditions - MT... | ecosystem: Engineered > Modeled > Simulated communities (microbial... >...
GTCAAACCTTTCGCCTTCGTCGAATTGCTGGCCCGCATTCGCTCGATTCTCCGGCGAGGCCCCGCACGACAAGCAGAACATTTGGCTTTAGCCGATCTCACACTTGATCCTGTTCGTCACAAGGCGTTTCGTAACGGACAGCGGCTGGATTTGTCACTCAAGGAGTTCGCTTTGCTATCACTATTCTTGCAACGGCCTGCCGAAGTGCTGTCGCGAACACTGATCGCCAAGCAGGTTTGGGATGTCCATTTCGACAGCGATACCAATATCGTGGATGTGGCGGTTCGCCGCCTGCGTCAAAAGATCGACGACCCGTTTCCGCAGAAACTTCTGCACACCGTTCGAGGAGTAGGCTATGTCCTCGAAGAGCGCTAAACCCTGCTACAGCCTTGAAAAAACGTTCGGCTTTGATACGCGAGTATTCGCCATCGGATTGTCGTTCGGGTGAGATGTCCACTGGACTGATACCGAGCACTGTCGATTTGTCTAAAACACCGAGTATCCGCATGGCTGCCAAGTTACAATCGATAAAATGCCCATTAACAATGATCCACATGGGTGCTGGCGAATACTCAAACAAAGTGAAAAAACGTTGCTCGCCTTGTTGCACCCTACGGTTCTGAACTACCAAGAGTGCTGTTACAGCAATCAGCAATAACATTAGTAGGGATATTACTACGATCCACTCCAGGTACTTATGCCACAGATCGGCCAATGTGAATATAGGCGGCGCGTCGAAAGGTGGCAACGCAGCTCTCTAAGTAGATCGAACACCGGACTGTAATCGGCTGGAACGACAAACCCATGTATTCCCATCGCATGCGTAGCCTTAATATTTTCTTCCACCATGAAAAGTGCGGCGGCGACATGTCTGGCGAGATTTTCGTCTATGTGGGAAAGAGCTGCAATAGGCCACTCAGGGTAAATTTTAGTAGAAACTTGCACTGAAACATCGGGTAAATTGTGGCTATTAAGAATTTTGAGCTGAGTCATGTCCAGCTTGCCTTCGTACACCATGTCTTCAAGTACTCCACTACGAACGAAACCGACTTCGGCACGACCAGTCAGTACAGCCTCAATAACCTTGTCATGGGGCACACCAGTGACAAAAAGTTTGGCATCTTGAGGTAAACTAATCCCTACTTGCTTTAGCTCATAGGCTTGTGCCTGATAGCCTCCCATGGAATCAATATTGACGATTGCAATGTTTTTTCCTTTGATGTCGGATAGTGTGTTGATATTAGTTTGTCCGACACGACTAAATATGACGCCGCCAAATACTGTGACTGGCCGCCCATGGTCATTGGTAGCCAATGTAGCGAGTGGCGCTGACAATCCGCTACACCTTGTCAGCAGCACATAATGCCCAGGGTTGGTCAGAACGAAATCCAATTGATGATTAGAAACTGCCTGATTAAGCTCTGGGTAGGTAGAGAGCCTCTACCGCGAAATCACGAGCTGGTATGGCCTGTTTTAATGCAACAGCCAATGGTTGTCATTGCGCAAGGGTCTGCGGTTTAGGGCGGAATGCGAGCACCCCGATCTTTACTGTTTCAGCACCATAGGCTGGCATAACCGGCAGTGCAGCACTTGTTAAGCAAGTTAAGCAAGCGAACAGCATTAAAAAGCGAATAAATAAGGATATATAGCACAGTATCTTCAAGATAAATTTATCAAATTGTGTTGATATTTGCTTACATCCCCAATAACTGGAATGTTGTTATCAAAACGCATTTTACTGCACATTGTCGGTGTAACTCGATTTTTGTTAAAAGTCCGCTTATGGCCCAGCCATGATGACATGGACTCCTCCTCACCCTCACGATGTCATAATGCACCAAGCCAATTAACGGGAAAAAGAGGAATCCGAAATGAATCGTAACGTAGTGGGTTTGGATTTAGAAAAAAGCATTTTTCATCTGTATAGCCTTTCCGCTGAAGGCAAATCCGTAAAAAAGAAAATGAAACGTAACGAATTATTAGCTTATATTGCTCAAATGTCGGTGAGCCTAATTGGAATGGAAGCTTGCGGCGGTGCACATCACTGGGCTCGTGAATTCAAGAAATTAGGTCATGAAGTCGTATTGTTGAATGCTCGTTTTGTAAAGGCGTTTGCGATAGGCAACAAAAATGATTTCAATGATGCAGAAGCCATTTTTATAGCAGTGAGTCGTCCTAATAAGCGCATATTGGTGGCGAAAAATCTGGAACAACAGGAGATGCAGATGTTGCATCGGTTACGCCAAGACCTGATTTATCAGCGAACCGCACTAACCAATCGAATTCGAGGCTTTTTATCCGAGCTTGGACTGGTGATACCACAGGGTGTTAATCAGGTCAGAAAGCAGCTACCGCTGATTTTGGAAAATGCCGAAAATGGATTGCCATCATTAAGCCGCGAATTCTTTGTAGAAATGTATGCTGGTCACAGTAAGCTCGATAAGCTGCTCCCCTCGTATTTCGGGGCAAGCAGACAATATTGACTTCCAGCAACTTACCAATCATTTTGGCCGCATGCTGGAAAACTTCCATTGGATCACCCGATAACGTCAAACTAAGTTCAAATAGCTTTTTATGTCTAGTTATTGGGTTGTTTTTCATGGATTTGACTGAGCAATGCATAAAGAGTTAAATATTTTTCTGGCTTTTAGTAGCCATTCGACGGTTAATAAAGAAACTGTTCCCTTTAATTTTTTTTTGCCTGTTTTTTTGCTTCAGATGCTAAATCGGCTAAATCAACGTGAGATTGGCAATGGCAGGTTAAATCCGGAGCGACTAGGCCTACCGATAGGCTTATCATAGGAAAAAAACATTTTTCTCCCACCCTGTTTTCAGTATGAATGCCGCCTGCGTGTTGGCGCCGATTGAAAATTGACGGGGGTTATTTTTTTGAAAAAATTATCACTAAAAAATCATAAAAAAATGCTATCAGACCCAAAAGATAACACCCAAAAAAAAGGCTTCTCTATACGTTACTGCATCCATATTTAAGCAATAGGATAACACTATCGATTTGCGTAAATTAGTCGCAAATTAGTTGCAAATTAATCTACTTTTATCGGCTAACAGCTATGAATGCTGACGCTGTCAATGAGTCTAAAAATATGAGGATAAATAGCGGCAAAGCCAACACTTGCACATCAAATTCAGTCGTTTAGCCGATGAATACATTCAATGGTGTATTGGCAAGGATCATGATCGGGTAAGACTGGTTTTGTTCTGGGAGAACCTTTTAAGCTCAACACTACTTTCAGACTGAAGTTTCCCAAAAAATCATCAAGCCACCATGCGTAGCAATACGGCCACCAGCGAATTTTTCGTGGGTTTGCCGGGTTTGGGGCAAACCCTATCAAAATCCTCATTTAGTGCGGCTTCAAGTATAAGCCGTCGAACATCCGAAAAGGAAAAACTGGTTCGCCCCTTCACTTTGTGCGGACGTTCCGGGTCGGTTTTCAGGCGATCCGCATAAATCCAAGTGATTGTTGACGCCATCAAACAAAATTGCAAATGGTTAGTCACGGCTTGAGCATTGCGGCACTAACTTGTCCGGCTGCCGATGTCTTGTTTGAGCTCTTTAAATCCGGATTCAATTTTCCAGCGAGTCCCATAATACTCGATGATCTGTGTTGTTGATGCCAGTTGAAACTTGACCATTTAGAGCGAGTTGTACCGGAATCGGTCTGACCAGTGTCATTTGGATTCAGGACGCTGATAGGCCTCAATCAATTCGAGGACTTTGGGTTCGTCGGATAGTTCATTTAATGCAGCGCTCAGCAATTTGCGCTGATGATCTAATTCATGGATTGCAGTAATTAATTGGGCATAAATTCGACGCTTTTCATGATGATCTCCAATTGAAAATCCACAAAATTACCTTTTTATGAAAAAGAAATAAAAAATTCCATAATTAACGATGATATAGCCCTCTTTTTCTTTAATGCCTTGCTTGAGTCTTGAGCCAAAATTAGGCCCACTCGGAGTCATCGTTATCATCTTGAAAACTGTCATCATCATTGCTAGCCAGGTAATCGTTGCGATCATCGTTATTGGCCTGTTGTCCTGCATCATCGCCGTAATTGTTATTGATCACGGTTTGCTCGGTAAATTGTTCGCCGGAAGGTTGTTGCCCAAAGCCGGAAGAATGGTGGCCCATCAGGTTTTCAATGCCTTGGAACAAAAACGATCCTGCAACCACGCCCGCTGCGGTGGTGGCAACATTGCCGAGAAAGCTTGATCCGCCTCCGCCAAAGGCACTCGCGTTGGTTTGTGGGGCATATTGGGGCACCTGAGGGCTACCCGCACTGGGAACTGGGCCTGCTTTAACGGCTGCCTGCGCCCAAGGATCGTTGCTCAGAAAACCACCTCTTTGTAGGGACTGACTGTTTTGCAACTGGTTCTGTAATTCTTCGATACGGGCTTTTGCGCTATTCAGCGCCTGTTCCAGCAGCAACGTCCGTTGCACCAACAGATATGTTGCATCGGGTTGATGAGCGACGGCCTCGCGGATCAGGATTTCAGCTTCCGCATCCTTTGCTGATAATTTAACTTCGCCCAGTTGTTTGAGAAGTTGGTTGAGTTGGTCGTGTTCCTGTAAGTTCATGATGATAGCTCTTGTATTTAGGTAGAATTGGCAGACAATGTAAAGTATGAAAATTAAAATGACCTTAGCCAATAATTAGATGCGATAGGGCTTAAATACCCTATCAGCTGCTTGTAAAAAATAGTGTCTATGATTATTTTTTAGGTTGTATGATTTTATTTCTTAAATCAGTCAATGTTTGCTTAACTTTTTCCCATGTTGCCGCCGACTTTTCGGAATGCATCGTTTCTTTAATTTCGTCAATTGCTGTGTAAAGCAACTTGTAATCATCTTTTCCGCCGTAACCTAACAATTCAGCAATTTTTAGTTTTTCTTTTGCAGCATCAGCAAACTTTAGTACTTCGGCTCTGCTTTTTTCCTTGGACATATCTTCTTTATGTTCCACTATAGAGGCTTCGGTTAATAAAGCTTCCGCACGGAGTATTGGTAACGGAATGATTTCTGTACGTTCAACCAGGGTATTTAAAACCTCATCCAAAACCGATGCCGCTTCACTTGTTTTTCCTGCGTCAATTAGAGTTACCGCATTTTTAATCGCTAGAGGAAAGGTGTTAAGCGGAATGCTAATTGTGGTGATCCGCATTTCACTCGCTAATTCAGCCAGTACTTGTCGAGCACTTTGCAGTTTTCCGCTATCTAACAAATCATCGGCTTGCTTAAGTTCCTTTTTGATAGCCTTGGCATCGCCTTCAAAATCAAAAATATCGGCTTCAATATCAGCAGAAACTAAAGCCAGGTCTGGATTTTTAGCCAGAATAATAGACAGCTTTTTTGATACGTCCTGTAATATTGCAAGCGCCGCTTTGGGATCGTTTTTCTCTAAATTCATCAGTGCTTGTTGAGTGCCCGACACAGAATCCCTGGCTTCGCTGACAATTTGTTGGTTTTTTTTCAGTTAATACTTTGCGCTTGAATGCTGACGAATTTTTATCGGTACTCGAAGATGATGTAACTGAACTTGGTTTTTTTTCAACATCTGCAAGCACATCTACGGAAAAAGGCAGCGTTGAAACCAAAACCAACGCAGTGTATGTGGCTAATTTATGAATATGAGTTTTCATGATTTTTAGTTTGATTAGTTAGAATAAAATTTTTCTTCCTTTGTTAATACTTAGTATCAAGCTATTTTTATGCCAAAGACTAAGAATTAAAAAAACACTATAAATTCAACAGCTAATGCTTATGAGAAAGGAATTATATGTGTTGGGACAAAGTTAAAGGTTTAAAAGAACCAATTTGTAGTATTCATTTCAACCGTTTGTTAATTTAATGAATTGTTTCTTGTAAAGGGGGAGCATACTTTTGCCTATCATCGTTTTGATGTCAGCAGAGCCTGTTCCAAAAGTGCCTACAGTGCTCGGAAAATCATGGCCGGCAGATTTTGGGTTGTTAGCCAATTGCGGTCGCCGTGAACAGCTTGCGCAGGTACGTGAACTACTGCAGGTTATGCCCGCCGACAGGGAACTCAACTGTGGGGATACCGATGGGGTAGGGCAATCGGCCGAGCCGACTTTCGCCTGTCCCGACTGCCGTGCGGCATGATCATTGTCGAAATCTTAGCGCGCAAACAGCCGATTCGAGCGCCACCCTGGCAACGAGGTACGGCATGAAAACAAGTGCCTGTCAAACTCCAAATCACCTGCCACTGTTTCATCGGTGGTTAGAGCCGATACGGGAAGGAAGGCTTGGCTTGGTGGCGTAAAGTCACTATTTTTTTGCTCGCCGCCGCCACGAAAAATCAGGCGCATAGGCTGCGAGATGGACCCTCTGGGCTATGTCGGGCTTCGGCTGATCAACCGGAAATGAGAGTTTTAGCTGCGTTCTGGCGATCCAAGTTATCAAGGTCATTATTTTTATTGTAATTCTGTTATTCAGTAATTTATACGCTCATTCAAACAAAATATAATCATTCGCTTCCGGGGCGCTCGATTGTGCGTATGTCGTGTATCTGTTTTTTAAACGTTTAAAGTTAAATATGCGTCATACTAACTGTAGTTCAGCCTATTATCCATTGGATATATGGATGTGCTAGCGTCGACAGTTAGTTACGTTAATTTGTTAACACAAGTGACTTGATCAGCAGATATCGGCCTAGGTTGTGTCAAAACGCACAAAAAATATTCAGATGTGAAAGCAGGCTTCGAGGCGCAATTGCAAACGAGCTGAAGCAGAGTGATGCATCACTGTAACAGAACAAAAAAATAGCGTACGGAAGCTGAATTATGGAAACTAGCAAAGTAACTCGTCCTTGGACTGGCGACATTTGGGGGGGCTTGGCATCAATGCTGGTGGCACTTCCTTCGGCCATCGCATTTGGCGTCACCATCTTTTCCCCACTCGGTTCTGGCTACGCCGCACAAGGGGCAATTGCCGGCATTCTCGGCACCACCGCGCTCGGCCTGATAGCCTCTAGCTTCGGTGGTACAGACCGTCTCATCACAGCCCCCTGTGCACCTGCCGCTGCAGTGCTAGCTGCGGTCGTAATCGGTTTCGCACAAAACGGCGTAACCGCCGAAGCCAGCATCCTGATGCTGGTACTGATTGCCTTGCTCTCAGGCACTATCCAGATCGGTTTTGGCATAGTGGGAATCGGCCATCTAATCAAATTCATTCCCTACCCGGTGGTGAGCGGCTACCTCAGCGGCGTCGGCCTGACCATTATCGGCAGCCAGTTGCCTCGGGTACTTGGGGCGCCCAAGAGCATGGGGTTGTGGGAAGCGCTCCAGTATCCTAGCAATTGGCGCTGGCAGAGCATTGTGGTCGGCATAGTGGTCATTGTGTCGATGGTAATGGTGCCGCGCATCATACGTGCCGTGCCGGCCGCGATTATCGCCATGATGATCGGCATACTAGTGTATTTTGGCCTAGGATTTATTGATCCGGCTCTGTGGAGTCTCCATGAAAATCCCTTGATTGTTGGCCCGCTTGGAGGTTCGGACAGTAATTTGCTTGATGTTGTGATACAGCACCTCAAAGCTTTGCGTGCTTGGGATCCAGCTATGCTGGTGCAGATTTTCCTGCCGGCACTGACGCTTGCGGTGTTGTTGTCGATCGATACGCTGAAGACCTGCGTTGTGCTTGATGCGTTGACCAACACTCATCATGACTCTAATCGTGAACTGATTGGTCAAGGTTTGGGCAATATCGGCTCTGCATTACTTGGCGGCATTCCTGGAGCGGGACAGATGGGCGCAACGATGGTTAACTTGTCGAGCGGCGCGAATACGAGCCGTTCTGGAGTAATTGAGGGACTTTTCTCGTTAATCGCCTTTCTCCTGCTTGCCACCTTAGTCGCTTGGGTGCCGATTGCTGCGTTAGGAGGTATTTTACTGGTGGTCGGATATCGCATGATCGATCAGCATAGTCTGGAATTCTTCCGATCGAAAGCAACACGTTTCGATTTCTTTGTGATTGTCGCGGTCATCGTCGTCGCTCTGACGGTCAGCCTAATCGCTGCCTCCGGCACTGGTATCGTACTAGCCATCGCTCTTTACCTGCGTGAGCAAGCGCATAGTTCTGTGTTGCGGCGCAAGATCGAAGGGAGTGAAGTGTTCTCGAAGGTGGTGCGACACGAACAGGAATTGATCATCCTGACTAGCAATGGTAACAACACTGTGATCGTCGAGCTTCAGGGAAGCCTATTCTTTGGAACAGCTAACCAACTTTATTTGGCACTTGAACCAGAGATAGGCCCACGCACATATGTTATTTTGAACATGCGCCGGGTGCAATCGATGGATCTGTCCGCTACCCACGTTCTGGAGCAAATCAAGGATCGCCTTGAAAGTATCGGTTCGTATCTTATTTTTACCGAAATTCCGCGTCACCTACCTAGTGGATTGAAAATGAAGCGCTACTTGCGTGAAGTTGGCTTGGTACAAGATACTTCCAAAGCACTGGCGTTCCGGCAACTTGACGAGGCCCTTGAATGGGTCGAGGCACGGCTTCTTGACGACGCATCATATGTCGACAAGGACAGTGACCCACCTCTTACACTGGCCGAATTCGAAACTCTGCTTAACTGGAAATCTGACGTGCTGACCAGCCTAGAACCGATCATCGAACAGCGCCAAATTCGCGCTGGGGACAAGGTGTTCAATATCGGTGCGCCAGGTGACGAACTGCTGTTCATTCGGCGCGGCACGGTACGCGTTGAGCTCCCAATCCATAAAAAAGACACTTGGCATATTGGTACGTTCGGGCGCGGTGACTTCATCGGTGAGATGGGATTCCTAGATAGCACACGGCGCTCAGCCGAAGCCATTGCAATAACAGACACTGACTGTTTCGTGCTGTCACGCATCAAATTTAACGAAGTTTCAGATCAACCTGGTGCCACTACGCTGCATATTTTCGAAGGTATCGCAACCGTTCTAGCTATGCGACTGCGCTTCATGAATAAGGAACTGCGAGCGCTACGAGTATGATCGCTCACCAGCGTCTGGGATTCCATATCGCACAAGGCTTAGAGCAGACGTTGATGCCATACTCATCGCTTTGGGACTACTCATTAAGTCGACACTAGAACATGGTTGGGTTTTTTGGCCAGAAAAAACAGATGTGGTTGGTGCATTACAACCGATTTACTATTATTTTTTCCTGTCAAAACTGTTCCACTGTTGGCGTTAAGGCGTTTATTGCTTTGGTATCACTATTGCTGTTTGTTTAGTCGTTGTTACTAATGGATGTTTTAATTTGGAATTAACACAGCGGTTTATTTAATTCAACTCGGATTAAGGAAAAATATGAAAGTCTATTTATTAAAAAAACACATCTTTGCTGCTATTGTCTGTAGTTTGTCGATTCTAGTGGCAAACCCAACGACAGTAATGGCAAATGGAAGTGGGACTGAGGGTAATGGAATGAATCAAGGTGGTCAACGAGGTTCTGGTATGGATTCTGATAATGGTCGCCGTGGACAAGGCATGAGGTATGAAGGTAGGGATAGCACGGTGCCAGGCGGCGGTCAAGGCAGAGGTCTGGGAGGAAATGAGGGTAGGGGGCCTGGAGGAGGACAAGGCGGTGGTCAGCGTGGTCACGAAAGCGGTCGTCGCTAAAAAACTCTGGCAACAGGGAAATTGCTGGCTAGGGTTTTCAATTCTGGCCAGCATAAACTGGCCTTTTCGTACATGTTTGGCTTCCCGAAGATCATATTGACGGGAAAACGGACATTAGAAATGGCAAATATTGGGCGGTTTTTAGAATAGTGGAAATCAGTTTTTGACACTTATTGTCGGCTATGAGGTAACGCTACTCGTCAAAATTTCCCATTCCGATAAAATAGCCATTGCTTCTTCCTTGGTGCTGCCACAAGCATCCTCGGTAGCCTGAAAGCCACGACACACAAGAGGACGATTAGGTTGTAAGAAAATAGAGCATTTATTTTCATTATCCAAATGCAAGCACCGCAATGCAGCGGGTTTACCAAAAGGATGTAGGGGTATTACTGAAGAAATAGATGGCGCGATATAGCAAGCGTCGCAGCCGATTCGACACTGCATGAGGGTGTAAGAATTTTTGTGTAAATGGTCATTTGGTAGGAAACTGCCACCACTTTTAACGAGGAGTTAGAAATGACCGTAAGCAATGAATTGATCGACAGCCTGCTGACTAATTACAAGAAA
>Ga0160177_137999_pt1 | contig 10043 bp, 9 predicted proteins | sample met4stb_FD_108563 | JGI IMG/M metagenome (GOLD analysis project Ga0160177, IMG submission 108563) | Synthetic bacterial communities of pure cultures from sediment of Lake Washington, USA, under low oxygen conditions - MT... | ecosystem: Engineered > Modeled > Simulated communities (microbial... >...
TTTTTTCTTCATCAAATTCCCCTTCGGAATGGTTAATCATTTATGCCAGTCTTTTAGTTACTCAGGCTGCTGCGCATATTCGAATTTTACTCTAAATAGTAACTCTAAGCGAGACAACGATGAATCCAGTTTATCATCAAGCAAAATTTATTAACAGTTCGCCACATCTCAGCAATACGCCCCCGGATCAGGGTCTGGAAGTGGCATTTGCGGGGCGTTCGAATGCCGGTAAATCCAGCGCGATTAATACCTTAACCCGGCAAAACGGATTGGCCCGAATCAGTAAAACGCCGGGCAGAACCCAGATGCTTAATTTTTTTGAAATTAATGAGCGGCAACGCTTTGTTGATTTACCGGGTTACGGCTATGCCAAAGTGCCTTTAGAGGTGAAGAAGAAATGGCATGAGTTGATGGAAACGTATTTAACCAGTCGCAAGTCATTATGCGCGATTATTCTGGTGATGGATGTGCGCCATCCCTTAACCGAATTCGACTGGCAAATGGTCGAGTGGTGCGAGCATACCGGGCTGCCGCTGCATATCTTGTTAACCAAGGCCGATAAATTGAATTACGGCGCAGCCAAAAATACTTTGTTGCAGGTACAAAAGGAACTAAAGGACAGTAATTTTCCTTTAACGATACAGCTATTTTCGTCGTTGAAAAAAACCGGCATTGATGAAGTGCATGCCGCGCTTGATCAGTTGTTTAACCCTGTTGAACAGGATTATAGCGAAATATCGACACCTTCCTGAGCGAGCAATAATTCGCAGCCGGTTCCCGGATTGTCTTGCAACAAGTTTTGGTAAATGATTTCAAGACTTGTATCGCTACGGGTGGGTTCATGGTGGGTGAAAAACAGTTTTTTTGCCTTTGCGGCGGTAGCCAGTTTTATTCCCGAATCATAAGTGCCGTGCCCCCAACCTTGTTTGGAGGCATATTCCTCATTGGTATAGGATGAGTCGACAATCAACGCATCGACATCTTTCATGGCCAGCACGACTTCGTCCCATTTTGCATCAACAAAAGACTGGAATTCAGCATATTCATCATCTTCCGGATCATAGATGTTGAGTTGCGGTTCGTAATCGCCGGTAAAAAAAACCGACTGCCCGTCGCAATCGATTCGATAGCCGAAATTTAATACCGGGTGACTGAGCACAATGGGCGTGATTACGGCTCTGCCTACATGAACCGGTATTCCCGGTTTGACTGTGGCGTATTCAATCCGGGCATTCAGCTGTGCTTCCCGTATCGGAAAAAAACTGTATTGCAACTGTACGGAAAGCGCCCGGTTGATGGTTTCATTGGTTACCGGGTCAATTCCGCCGTAGATTTTAATGTGATTGTTCGGGATAAAAATGGGGATGAAGAAAGGCAGGCCCTGTATATGATCCCAATGGGTGTGGGTAATGAAAATATGCGCCTGGACGGGCATTTCTTTCAGCAGGTTTTGTGCAAGCGCGTGGATGCCGGTGCCGGCGTCAAGAATGATCAACTCATTGTCATCGGTCCTGATTTCTATACAGGTGGTATTGCCGCCGTATTTAACGGTGCTGGGTCCCGGTGTGGGTATGGATCCTCTAACGCCCCAGAATTTGATTTTCATTGTTGTCCTTTACTGCATGGATGTAGGGGGTAGGGCGATGCAGGAGCACAAACCGGGCGCTACAAGTTAATAAAAGATTGGGCTTCTATTTTGACGGATTCCAAATCCCCCAAAGCCTCGCACATCGCAGGGAGGTCCAGGCCAAAACGGGCGATAATGGATTCGGGGAAGGCTTCTATCACAGGATTGCCGCCATCGCCGAAGTGCATGCGTTTGCTGATTTGATTCGCGGCAAAAACGCAGTCTCGTAAGACATTGGGGCTATGGTCAAGCTCATGATGATGAGCGATGGCATCAATTAACGGGCCTGACAGCTCCCATTTTTCGGCCAGTATTCTGCCTGCCTGCGAATGATTAAGACCGATAAATTCGAGTTCGGTTTGATGCAGCGGCAGTTGTTGTTCTTGGCTCTTTTCCAGCGCGAGCTTAAATTCATCGGGAATAAATTCGGCGAATACCACTTTCCCAAAGTCATGCAGTAATCCGGCAACAAAACAATCGCCGCATTCTGTTGAAGACAGGTCTGTGCGTTCAGCAAGCAGTTTGCTGATTGCTGCGGTGGTCAAAGAATGCAGCAGGAAATCGGAGGTATTGAAATTGGCCTTGTTGTCGGCATTCAACATGCCCATTGCGGCAACGCCCAGGGCTATGTTTTTTATGGTATTAAGGCCGATATGGACGACGGCTCGTTGCACCGAGGTGATTTTTTTGGGGTAAGCCGTAGAAAGATGAATTAATGGCTTTAAGGATTTTAACGGTCATGACCGGGTCGCATTCAATAACGCGGATAATATCTTTTGCCGAAGCGTTGATGTCTGACGTTAATTGCACCACCTGTTGGACGCTTTTAGGAAAAGCGGGCATTTTTTCAACGAGGACGAGGAGTTTTTCGTTCTTTGAGTTTTGCATTTAAAAATTCGTTAAACAATAATCAACAAGGAGAGCACCGCAGCGAAAAGTATAGTTATGTGAGATCCCGGTTACGCCGCCACTATAATACAATACCGGCGCAATGCGGAAAAATAATAACTAACCGTTAATGGGCTTCGTCCCAATTATTGCCGATGCCTATATCTACAATCAGCGGTACGTCAAGATCGGCGGCTGTACACATGATGGATCTGATCTTCGCCGCGCAGTCGTCGACATGCTCTTCGGCAATTTCAAACACCAGTTCGTCATGCACCTGCATAATCATCTTGGCATCCGGCTGTTCCTTATACAACCACTGGTCGGCGGCAATCATGGCGCGTTTAATGATGTCGGCCGCAGTTCCCTGCATCGGTGCATTGATGGCCGTGCGTTCGGCGTATTGGCGACGCGCCGCGTTGCGTGAGTTTATCTCCGGCAAATACAACCGTCTGCCGAACAGGGTTTCGATATAGCCTTGTTCGCGGGCTTGTTCCCTGATACGGTCCATGTAGTTTTTGACGCCCGGATAACGGGCAAAATACAAGTCGATATAAGATTGCGCCTGACTGCGCGACAAGCCCAGTTGCTGTGCGAGTCCAAAGGACGACATGCCGTAAATCAGTCCGAAATTGATGGCCTTGGCGGAACGGCGCAAATCGGTGGTGACTTGCTCGGGAGCGACGCCAAAAACTTCCGCCGCGGTGGCGCGATGCACGTCCTGTCCTTCGCTAAAGGCTTTTAACAAGCCTGCGTCGGCCGATAAATGCGCCATGATGCGTAACTCGATTTGCGAATAATCGGCGGCGACAATTTTTCTGCCTTCAGGGGCGATAAACGCCTGCCGGATTTTTCGGCCTTCTTCACTGCGTATCGGAATATTTTGCAAGTTGGGATCGGAGGATGACAGCCTGCCTGTCGCGGCTATCGCTTGATGGTAAGAGGTATGGATCCGACCGGTTTGTCCGTCAATCTGCTGCGGCAGTTTGTCGGTATAGGTTGATTTCAGCTTGCTCAAGCTGCGGTACTCAAGAATCAGCTTGGGCAGCGGGTAATCGAGAGCCAATTCCTGCAACACCGATTCTTCCGTTGAGGGCTGGCCTTTAGGCGTTTTCTTTAATACCGGCAGCTTTTGCTGATCGTACAATATCTCCTGAATCTGTTTCGGCGAACCCAGGTTGAAGGTCTGTCCGGCCAGGTCGTGAGCATGTTGCTCAAGGGAGATAATCTGGCTGGAAAGCTCAAGGCTTTGCTGCGCGAGCATCGCCGCGTCGATTAATACGCCGTTGTTTTCGATGCGGGCCAGTACGCTAATCAGCGGGACTTCCATGTCCGAATATAACTTAAGCAGTCTTGGGTGCTGTGCCAGTTTTGTATTTAGCACCTGATGCAGTTGCAGGGTAATGTCGGCATCTTCCGCCGCGTAAGGTGCGGCTTGATCTATCGATACTTCCTGAAAGCCTATTTGCTTTGCGCCTTTTCCGGCAACATCCTCATAATGGATGGTTTCAACGCCGAGATATTCTTTGGCCAGGTCATCCATATTATGTTTGGTTGCGGTGCTGTTTAACACGTAGGATTCCAGCATGGTGTCGTGGGCGATGCCGCGTAATGCGATGCCGTGATTAGCCAGGACATGCGTATCGTATTTCAGGTTTTGCCCGAGTTTGGCTTTATGCGGATTTTCCAGCAGAGGGCGCAGTTTTTCCAGTATTTCAGAGCGATCCAGCTGATCCGGTACGCCGGGATAGTCGTGCGCTAACGGCACGTAGGCGGCTTTGCCCGGCGTTACCGCAAACGATACGCCGACTATCTGAGCTTTGCTGTAATCAAGGCTGGTGGTTTCGGTGTCGAACGCAAACAATTCGGCTTTTTCCAGTTGAGTTAGCCAGTCGTTAAAGTGCTGTTCGGTTAACACGGTTTCGTAGCTGGAATCGATTTTTGCGGGCGTTTGTGCGGCTTCAGCTTCAATAGGACTCAGGGCAGGCGTAGTCGAAGAACCTGTGCTGGGCTCAGTCGAAGCATCCAGCGATTTTAACCAGGACGAAAAGCCCAGTTCGGCCAATAAGATTCTTAGTTCCGCCTTGTCCATCGGCTGCTGTTTCAAGTCTTCCATGTTGTAGGGCAAATCGAGGTCGCATTTAATGGTGGTGAGTTGTTTGGATAACGGCAGTTGATCCAAACTGGCGCGCAGGTTTTCGCCGATTTTGCCGCCGATTTTATCGGCGTGGGCGACCAGATTTTCCAGGGTACTGTATTGCTCAAGCCATTTTGCGGCCGTTTTAGGGCCGACCTTGGGTACGCCGGGAATGTTGTCGACGGTGTCGCCTATTAAGGCCAGATAATCGATAATCTGTTCGGGCCTGACCCCGAATTTGTCGATAACGCCCTGAATGTCCATGCGGGTATTGGACATGGTGTTTTCGAGGATAATATGTTCGGTGACCAGCTGCGCCATATCCTTGTCGCCGGTGGAAATAATAACGTCGTAGCCTTGCTGTTCGGCGTGCTGGGCCAGTACGCCGAGCACGTCGTCGGCTTCCACCCCGGATTCGATAATCAGCGGCAGACCCATCGCCCGAATCAGGTTGTGCAGCGGGGCAATCTGCACCCGCAAATCATCGGGCATAGGCGGCCGATGGGCTTTGTACTGATCGTAAAGCTCGTTGCGAAAGGTTTTGCCCGGCGCATCGAAGACCACGGTGATGTAGTCGCTGTGATAGTCGGCAATCAGTTTGCGCAGCATATTGCTGACGCCGTAGATGGCGTTGGTGGGTTCGCCGCTCGCATTGGTTAGCGGCGGAATGGCATGGTAAGCGCGGAACAAAAAAGAGGAACCGTCAACCAGGATCAGGCGTTCTCTGACGCCCGCCTTTGACAAAGGGGAGGCAGGGGAGATTTGTGTTTGTTGGGACATAGTATTTTAGGTGCAAGGTTAAAGGTGCGAGGCGTCAGGTTTTACGCTTAACATCGACGATATTGGGCAATTGACTTATTTTATTAAGAACCTGGCTTAACTGATCGGTATTTTCAATTTGAATGGTCAAATTGAGTAGCGCTGAAAAGTCGGGATGCGTATCCAGTGCCGCATTGGAAATATGAATTTTAGCCTGGGCCAAAATCTGGGTAACGTCATTGAGTAAATTTTGGGAGTTAAAGGCATGGATAACAATAGGCACAGCGTAGCTGGCTTTTTTTGCGCCCCAGCTAACCGAAATAAGCTGGGTCTGTTTTTCGGGGCCAAGGTGCAAGATGTTTTCGCAGTCTTTGCGGTGGATCGTAATGCCTTTTTTGTGGGAAATATAGCCGATAATGTCATTGCCCTGAATCGGGGAGCAGCAGTGAGCAAGAGAAGTCAGGACATTATCGATGCCTTCTACGGAAATGACTGATTTAGTCTCGGGTTTTTTGCGTTGAATGGGTGTCGGTTGAGCTTCCAGTTCAGGAATCTTGAAAAACGCCGCAAGCTGTCGGCTGTTAATATCGCTGCGGCCTATCGCTTCGAGCAGCTTATCGGTATCCGGTTGATGAAAATGTTTAGCCAGCTCCGCCAGATTGAGCATTTTTAAGCCCAGTCGCTGGCTTTCCTTGTCTAAAATAGCCTTGCCTGTGGCCATATTCTGGGTTTGTTGCTGATTTTTAAACCAGCTTTTGACTTTGCTGATCGCGGCCGATGTCTTTAAATAGCCCAGGTTGAGATCGATCCAGTTATGATTGGGGCCGCCCTCTTTTGCCGTCAAAATTTTCACCTGATCGCCGGATTTTAAGGTATAGGTCAGCGGCGCAATGCGACCGTTGACTTTTGCCCCGCGGCAGCGGTGTCCAACTTCGGTATGGATGGCGTAGGCAAAATCCAGCGGCGTCGAGCCTTTAACCAGGTCGATTAATTTCCCGGCGGGCGTTAAAACATAGACGCGATCATTGAATAATTCGCTGCGGAAATTTTCCGACAGCGCTTCGTCGCCGCCTTCCTTTCGGCTACGCTCAGGACTGGTCTCGTCCAGCAGTTTGCGCAACGAGGCGATATTTTTTTCGATGGCCGCATCATGCTTGCCGCCTTCCTTGTAAGACCAGTGCGCGGCAACCCCGAGTTCGGCAAAGTCGTGCATCTGCCGGGTGCGGATTTGCACCTCGATACGATTGCCCTCGGGATCGATAATGACGGTATGCAAAGACTGGTAACCGTTTTCTTTAGGGTTGGCGATATAATCGTCAAACTCTTTGGGAATGGTTTGCCAAAGGCTATGCACCATGCCTAAGGTGGCATAACAGGCGGTCAGGTTGTCGACAATCACGCGCACGGCCAACAGGTCGTAAAGTTCGTCTATATCCAGTTGCTTGCGCCGCATCTTTTTCCAGATGCTGTAAATATGTTTGGGACGACCGTAAATCTCGGCAGAAATGCCTTCTTCGGCGAGCTTTTTCTGCAGCAGGACAATAAACTTGTTAATACAGTTTTCCCGCTGCACGCGGTTATCGGTCAACGACTTGGCAATGCGGCGGTAGGATTGGGGTTTCAGATAGCGGAAGGCCATATCCTCCAGCTCCCACTTTAGCTGATGAATACCCATGCGGTTGGCAATCGGCGCATAAATGTCCAGCGTTTCCTGGGCGATAAAGCGCCTGAGTTCGTAAGACTCCCTGGGTAAAACCTTAAGCCGTTGAAGCCGGTAAGCCAGTTTTATTAATACGGCGCGGACATCCTGAGTCATGGACAGCAGCATTCTGCGTAAAGTTTCCGTTTGGCTCGGTTGATCGGTCATTTCCAGGGAATAAACGGTTAACTTATTCAGCCAGTTAACATCGTTAACCAGCGTTGCAACCGTTTCGCCGAATTGCTCTTTAATGTTAGGCTTCGGATTTAAATGGGCTAAGCGTGGATCGCTTAATACTGCGGCGAGGATGGTTTTCAGATCGACATTAAAATCCATCAAAATTGCCGCTACTTCAACGCCTTTGGGGCGAAAATAATGCGGATCTTCAGGAATTTGGGCGATAATCGCCAGCGCCCGATTTATTTGTTCGGTATCGGGCGCGGAAAATCCGCTAAAAAGCTGTTTATTGGGCTCGGTGTTTTTTTGCATCAAACGATAGTCAATAATTTGAAAACTTGGCGGTTATGATAGGTCAATGCCGGTAAATGTAACAAGCAATCATTGCCTACATGGAAGTAGGCAAGGGGCGTGAGCAGGACTGCATGGATGCAGGAGGTAGAGCAATGCAGGAGCAATTGCCGAGGAGCGGAAGCTTCGCCTAAAGCGCCTACTTTTGGTGCAGGTTGCTGAAAACACATCTGCTAAGTACATGTTTTAACGTATTGAAATACAATGGAATAAAGCTGTGATGTTGGTGTCGACTAACGGCAATTCCATGGTTACGGAAGCACTGTTATATTTTTAACAAATAATTTAAAGTTGAAAAAATGAAAATTACAATATTCGGAAGCGGTTATGTGGGGTTGGTAACAGGTACCTGCCTTGCGGAAGTCGGCAATGACGTTATCTGTGTTGATATTGATGAGGCTAAAATCGCCAAACTGCAACAGGGCATTATTCCGATATTTGAGCCGGGACTAGAGACTATGGTCAAGGAAAATCAATCGGAAGGGCGATTAAGATTTACTACCGATATCAAGGCGGCCGTGGATCATGGCGTATTTCAATTCATAGCGGTCGGTACACCGCCGGATGACGACGGCTCAGCCGATTTGCAGTATGTATTGGCAGTTGCCAAGGGTATTGCCGAGAATATGGACGAGTATCGGGTTGTGATTGATAAATCGACGGTGCCTGTGGGTACCGCAGATAAGGTTAAAGCGGTTATGCAGCAGATATTGGCAAGCCGCGGCAAAGATCTGGAGTTCGACGTGGTGTCAAATCCCGAGTTCCTGAAAGAAGGCGCGGCGTTGGATGATTTTATGAAGCCGGATCGGATCGTTATCGGTACCGATAACCCCAGAACAGCGGAATTGCTCAAGGCGCTTTATGCACCGTTTAATCGCAGTGTCGACCGGGTCATCACCATGGATATACGTTCGGCCGAATTAACCAAGTATGCTGCAAATGCGATGCTGGCAACCAAAATCAGTTTTATGAATGAATTGGCAAATCTGGCCGAGCATTTGGGGGCGGATATTGAGCAGGTAAGGCATGGCATAGGTTCCGATAGCCGCATCGGCTACAGCTTTATTTATCCCGGTTGCGGTTATGGCGGCTCCTGTTTTCCCAAAGACGTGAAAGCACTGGAAAGAACGGCAAAGGAACAGGGCTATCATGCAGAATTGCTCAATGCGGTAGAGAATGTCAATAATCGGCAAAAACATCGCCTGTTTGAAAAAATTAATAAGCATTATCAAGGCAATTTAACCGGTAAGGTATTTGCCTTGTGGGGATTGGCGTTTAAACCCAATACCGATGACATGCGCGATGCGCCAAGCCGGGTTGTGCTGGAAGCCTTGATTGAAGCCGGTGCAACCGTGCAGGCCTTTGATCCTGAAGCGCAGGAAGAAGCGCGGCGACTTTATCGCGACATGCCGGGTTTGAGTTATTGCGACTCGCCCAAGGATGCCTTAAAACAAGCCGATGCGTTGGTGATAGTGACGGAATGGAAACAATTTCGCAGTCCTGATTTTGATGAGATGAGTCAACAACTGCATGATAAGGTGATCTTTGACGGCCGTAATATGTATGAGCCGGACAGGGTTAAGCGTAGCGGATTAGCCTATTACGCAATAGGGCGATAAAAAAGTTGTATTTACAAGGCAAGCGTCTAAACTAAGCGGCGAATGGTTAATAATAATTTTGGTTGGCATATAAGACTATTCACAAATCATAAATCATATAATTTTTTATAATAGGAAAATAAAGATGCTTAGATTATTAGTAGTGTTATTTGCCGCCTTTTGCTCGTTTAATGTCATTGCCTCTCCTGTAAACATCAATACCGCCGATGCTAAAACCATAGGGGAAGCCCTGTCAGGTATCGGTCAGAAAAAAGCCGAAGCCATTGTTAAGTACAGGGAAACAAAAGGTGAATTCAAAACAGTGGAAGACTTGGTTAACGTTGATGGAATCGGTGCGAAAACTGTCGAAAAAATTAAAAACGATGTCTTGTTAAGCGATGCGGCGGCCGTCGCGGATCAAAAGACAGAGAAAAAAATAGATGAAAAAACGGATAAAAAGATAGAAGAAAAAACCAAGTAGATTATCGGTAGTTATCTTAAGAGACCAGCCGTTTCTAATTAGAGACGGCTGGTTTTTTATTGTGCGGGATTTATTTTACGTGTGCTATTGGATGCAAGCATTGAACATGAGTGGACAATCCATATTGCCGAGCAAAAAACAGGCTGATTGAAAATGCTGTAAAATGAATCAACAGGCATGAGTTAATCGCATTGAGCGGCAGTGCCGGTGCTGTGTGTTATTTTTTAATCGCAATGGTTTGAGATGAAATGAGTGAAGAATACGAATACGATGATGAAGAGGTTGAATATTACGCAATCCGGCCTAATAAAACACAAATCAAAAAA
>Ga0160177_103657_pt1 | contig 9893 bp, 10 predicted proteins | sample met4stb_FD_108563 | JGI IMG/M metagenome (GOLD analysis project Ga0160177, IMG submission 108563) | Synthetic bacterial communities of pure cultures from sediment of Lake Washington, USA, under low oxygen conditions - MT... | ecosystem: Engineered > Modeled > Simulated communities (microbial... >...
CAAGTTTAAAGCACAGTCAGAAGCCCCAATTCTAATTACACTCTGCGCCTCTTATTCCTTTCCATACATTTCAATTAGTATTTATAATAAATTTTATCCAAAGATGATTTTTGAAGTAATACAAATAATTTCAGAACAAGTAAACAACTATCTCGAAGAAATTGGGTTAGAGAAATCTATTGTCCCTGAAAATATTGCTTTTTTAGAATCTCAAAAAGACGATACAGGCGAAGTATTAAAAGATGGCGTGGCACTTACCGTAATCAATTTAGCCGAAGAAGCTACTTTAAAAAACTTCCCAAATCATAGTACTGAAAATACTAAAACAATTTACAAAAACAGTGTCATCAATTTAAATCTCTATATCCTTTTTAGTGCAAATAGAGATAAATACGTCAATTCTCTTAAGGATATTTCGAAAATTATTGAGTTTTTTCAGGGGAAAAAGCTTTTTACTCAAGCCAATACCATCTTTAACAGAAACAGCAGCGCAATGAGCAATGTAGACAACTTTAGATTTACGGTTGAGCTCTACACTCCCACTTTTGAAGAATTAAATTATATCTGGGGAACATTGGGTGGAAAACAGCTTCCATCGGCTTTATATAAAGTGAGCATGATACAAATTGAGCGCAATATTACCCAGGCAGAAGGACAGCTTATTGGTGAATTTTCAGGTGTAACCAAAAGAAAAGAATAGTCATGAGTTATTCTAGTACATACGGATTGTTATTTGAAGTAACGCTTCTTCACAATTATTTTTTGAATAATGGAGAAAAAACTTTTGCAAGCATGCCTCCTGCTGATCAGGAAAAAATGCTTCAGCAATTTAATACAGACGCATTTTCGACAATAACACCAACTTTGGAAACCAATTCTGTACTCAAAAACTACAAAATGGTATTCAAAAAAACTAAAACAGGTTTCAGTATATACATCAAAGTCAAAGAAGCAAATGCATTCGACCCATTTATAGAAGTCCCTGTTGATTTGAACTTGAATTTTTTAATCAAAATTAATGACTATCAATTTGAAAATTATACTAATCTTGATTTTGCTCCTACTCAGGTATATCTTTTCAGTAATGTAAAACCATTAACTGAACCGGTTTCGTTTAAATATCTTCCAAAAATAAATGACAACAAACTTATTTCAAATGCCTATTTAGTATCTGAAAAAACTACTGTCAATTTAATTTTTACACTTCAGCCATCAGAACAGCAAGGTGTTTTTGGGCTTATTTCATTAACCGCAAAAGGCGACAATATTTTGGGGAATATTGTAGACGAATTTGGAAAATTGATAAGTCCAAATTTTAAAATTCATTTTGATAATCGAAAAACACTTTGGAAATATATCAACCGTAAAGCAGGAACCATAATCGAAACCAAAACCGTAAAACCACTAACACGCTCCGGTTTTGTAGAAATTGACCCGCTTAATGACTTTGATCCTTCAGAACCGGCAGAAAGTCAATACCCAAATCCATCTGTAAAATCAATACTAAAAATCGATAGTGATTACTATTCAGAAATATTTATTTAATAATTAAAAAACAATTCAATTATGGCAACAACTTACAAAACGCCTGGAGTATATGTTGAGGAAATCGTAAAGTTTCCCCCTTCTGTTGCCCAGGTAGAGACAGCGATTCCTGCTTTTATTGGCTATACAGAAAAAGCCACTAACAAGATTAATGGAGATTTGAAATTGAAACCAACAAGAATAACATCTCTTTTGGAGTACGAACGTTTTTTTGGCTTTGCAAAACCAGAGACAACAATTAGTGTTACCATTAATGATATAGTTGATAATGGCACGACAGCAAGAACTGTTATTGTAAATCAACCATCGAGCAGACAGCCTTTTTTGATGTATTATTCGCTGCAATTGTTTTTTGCAAATGGCGGTGGTCCATGTTACATTATATCAGTTGGCCGTTATGGCGATGATTTGGATGACGCTGACGCAAAAGTAACCTCTATAAATGATAGTTCACAATTAAAAAAAGGTTTGCTTGAACTAGAAAAAATGGATGAACCTACACTTATCCTTTTTCCGGATGCTACTCAAGTAACCGGTATCAATACAACTGATTTTTATGGCTTGTATAATGATGCCTTAAACCAATGTAGAAATCTGCAGGATCGTTTTACAATAATTGACACGCTTAGCTATGATGCTACCAGCCCAACAGATACAAACGTTGACGACTTGAGAGGAGTTATTAGTTCAGAGAAAGATACTTTAAAATATGGAGCTGCTTATTATCCGCATTTAGAGACTATTCTGGATTACAGATACAATGCAAGCGAAATTATGATTAAGCATTTTACCTCGCCTACGCCTAATGCAATGTCAACTGTATTGAGCGATTTATCAGGTTCAAAAAATGCAATTGTACCATTAATCAACAAATTAAAAACAGTTCCGGGAACAAATGATAATCTAACCGGAAGTATAGCCGACGTTTTGAAGTTTATTGAATCAACAAACGGCTTTAGTAATGCAGCAGCAACTGCAGCGGCAAAAGCAGTTATCACCGGAGGAGGAACACAAGCAGATGCAGATGCCGCAGCTGCAGCCGCAGGAACTTTTACGGTGGCAAAAAACAATGACTTTATACTCTTATTCGAAGCTTTGAATAAAGATCTCGCCAATCTTATAGGAGAAAAAGAAAAAATTAAAAAAGCAGCATTAGCAGCAATAGCTTCTGATGAAGAAGATCAACCAACCAGAGACGCTATTACGGCAGCTTTAAAAACGCTCACTGATCCTTTTGAATTGGACGATAAAATTGAAAGCGTTAAAACCAATTTGGCTGATTTATTAGGAAAAGCAAAAACTGCAAATAACAAAGTAAAAATAACAGCAAATATTAAAGGAGCGCCAGGTGTTCCAACGGTACTATCTGAAATTGCAAAAATCTTGCATTTCACAGCACCGGATTCTATCCTTGACTTGCCTGTAGCTATTACCTTTGATGTTGATCTTTTTGCACCTATTGCAGCTAATATTGATGCAATTACTGCTGCTGTAACACTCGCAAAACCAAATGATACAAATAACGGCGCCATGAATGGTCGTTTTCTGGCAGATATTACAGAGCTTGATAACGTAACCTACAATAAAATACTTTCCGAAATTTCTAATCTTTCTATAACGCTGCCGCCAAGTTCTGCCATAGCAGGAATTTATGCAAGAGTTGATAGTGATCGCGGAGTATGGAAAGCACCGGCAAATGTTAGTTTAAACTATGTCATCACGCCTACGGTAAAAATCACTAATAATATACAAGACGGATTAAATATTGATACCGTTGCAGGAAAATCTATTAATGCTATCAGAACATTTACCGGCAAAGGAACCTTGGTTTGGGGGTCAAGAACCTTAGCTGGTAACGATAGCGAATGGCGTTATGTTCCGGTTCGCCGATTTTTTAATATGGCGGAAGAATCCATTAAAAAAGCAAGCGAACAATTCGTTTTTGAACCTAACGATGCCAATACCTGGATAAGAGTAAGAGCTATGATTGAGAATTTTTTAATTCTTCAATGGAGAGCCGGAGCTTTGGCGGGAGCAAAACCAGAACAAGCATTCTATGTAAGAATCGGACTGGGACAAACCATGTCTGCGGTGGATATTTTAGACGGTAAAATGATAATCGAAATTGGTTTGGCAGTAGTTCGTCCAGCGGAGTTTATCATCCTTCGTTTCTCTCACAAAATGCAGGAATCTTAATTAAATAATCATCATTAAAAAAATATAGATCATGAGTTATCCATTATCAAAGTTTCATTTCTCAGTTGACTGGGGTGGAACAAAAATAGGTTTTACAGAAGTTTCCGGATTAGATGTAGAAACTGAAGTTATTGAATACCGTCAGGGCGCTAGTCCGGAATACAGCAAAATAAAGATGCCGGGCATGCAAAAGTTCTCTAACATTACCATGAAAAGAGGAACTTTTAAAAGCGATAATGAATATTATGCGTGGTGGAATACGGTAAAACTAAACACCATCGAAAGAAGAGATATTACCATCAAATTACTTAACGAGGAACACGAACCGGTGATTACCTGGAAAGTAAAAAATGCATGGCCTACAAAAGTGCAATCAACTGATTTAAAAGCCGATGGAAACGAAGTTGCTATCGAGTCTATAGAATTGGTTCACGAAGGCTTATCTATTCAAAATGACTAATCATGGCTAATTATTATCCACCCGTAGGTTTTCATTTTCTGGTTGAATTTGATCAACTGGGAACAAAAGAAAAAGACCATCAATTTCAATCGGTATCAGGACTTTCTGTAGATCTTGAAACGGAAGAATTTGTCGAGGGTGGAGAAAACAGATTCAAACACAAAGTCCCTGTAAAGACCAAATATCCAAATTTGGTTCTCAAAAGAGGGATCCTTATTGATTCTGACGTGATAGAATGGTGCCGAAAAGCAATAGAAAATTTCGAATTTAAGCCTGTTGATTTAACGGTAAAACTCTTGGATCAGGACCACAAACCTTTAATGCACTGGAAAGTTGTACATGCCTATCCAGTAAAATGGGCAGTTGAAGATTTTAGCGCTTTAGAAAGCAAAATTGTTATTGAAAGCTTTGAGCTTACTTATAATTATTTCACTCTTCATAAAAAATAATTTACCATGCCAATTGAAATCAAAGAGCTTCACATTAAAATAAACGTGAGCGAAAATTCAAATTCGGGTGCAAAACCAGCTTCTTCTTCTTCATCCAGTAATGAAAAAGATAATGTGGCTGAGTGTGTCGAGCAAGTAATGAAGATTATCGAACGTAAAAAAGAACGCTGATTATGACAACGACTAATGGTGAATTAAAAAAACTGAAGATCATTGCTTACAGCGATCCTCAATTCAACAATCCCGTTTCGGGGACTGAAGAGTTTATTACTTTGATGAATCCTGAAAAATATACTTTTCATTACAAGATAGAGCAAGATACAACCCAAGCCGCCGGAACGAGCAGTCCTGCGCCAAGATTTACAGCGATTGCTCCGGAGGAATTAGAATTGGATTTTGTTTTTGATCGAACAGGCGTTATTGCCGGAAAAGAAAGTACCGAAAATGGTGTTATTGACGACATTGAGCATTTTAGAAAAGTAATTTTAGAATATAATGGTACAGAACACAAACCAAATTACTTGAAAATTGCTTGGGGAAGTCTGATATTCAAAGGATCTCTCACAGAAATGACCATTGAGTATAAACTTTTCAGACCAGACGGAACGCCAATTAGAGCTATTGCAAAAGGGAAATTTAAAGGAGTTGTTGAAGATGAGTTAAGAGCAAAACAGCAAAACAACCAATCTCCTGATTTAACACATACCAGAACTGTAAAAGCTGGCGATACGCTTCCGCTAATGTCTTTTAATATCTACGGCGATTCAAAATATTATCTCGAAGTAGCCCGAGCCAACAAGATTATCAATTTCAGAAAGCTAAAAATTGGTCAAAAAATATTCTTCCCTCCTCTTCAAAAACAACAATAGATGAACAATAGCGGCGTCATACAAACCAGTAAAAGTGCAGATTTAGTAACGCACAAATTGCTCATTGAGGGAACTGAGCTGTCTGGTATTTATCAGGTTATGAGCATTGTAGTTCATAATGAAGTGAATAGAATACCGATGGCGCAAATTATTTTGACTGATGGAGATGCTTCTGCAAGAGATTTTAAATTAAGTAACGAAGATTTGCTTGTTCCGGGGAAAAAAATTGAAATAAAAGCCGGCTATCACAGTGACGAAGAAACTATTTATAAAGGAATAGTTGTAAAACATTCGATAAAAATAAAAGACAAATCATCGTTGTTAATTGTGGAATGCAAAGACGAAGCCGTAAAAATGACTATTGGCAGAAAAAGCAAATATTTTTATGACGTAAAAGACAGTGATGCTTTTGAAGACATTATAGGCACTTACGGATTACAAAAAGAAGTTGAAAGCACTAATTATAGTCACAAAGAGTTAGTGCAATACAATACTTCCGATTGGGATTTTATAGTTTCTCGTGCGCAAGCCAATGGAAAATTATGTTTTGTTGAAAATGGCAAAATCACGATTAAAAAACCAGATTTGACTTCTGAAGCAGTTGAAACAGTTGCTTTTGGTGCCAGTATGCTTGATTTTGATGCCGAAATTGATGCTCGAAATCAGTTTGCCAAAGTTTCCTCTTACAGTTGGAATGCATCCAATCAGGAATTATTAGAAATTGAAGCCAAAGATCCCAGTGTAAGTCTAAACGGAAATTTATCTCCTTCGGATTTATCCGATGTTGGAAAGTTAGAAAACTTAGAGTTGCGTCACGGCGGTCATGTTACCGATACCGAATTACAGGATTGGGCGGATGCAAAATTATTATTTCAACAACTGTCAAAAGTTCGCGGAACAGTAAAATTTCAAGGCATTCCCGCAGTAAAACCCAACACGATTATTATGCTTGAAGGCGTTGGAGATCGTTTTAATGGCAAAGCATACATTACAGGAGTTTTCCACGAAATCGCAAGCGGTAATTGGACTGTAAACGCACAATTTGGATTAAATCCTGAATGGTTTTCTGAAACTTATGATGTCAATACGCCATCGGCTTCAGGAATAATTCCATCCATAAAAGGATTGCATATTGGTATTGTAACACAACTTCAGGACGATCCCGACGGCGAAGACAGAATTTTGGTCAAAATACCAATTATCAATAACGAAGAGCAAGGTATTTGGTGCAGAGTTGCGGCTCTGGATGCAGGTGACAACAGAGGTACTTTTTTTATGCCCGAAATTGAAGACGAAGTAATTATTGGCTTTATTAACGAAGATCCCAATGATGCGATTGTAGTAGGAATGCTTCACAGCAGTGCAAAACCTGCTCCGCTCAAAGCATCTGACGATAACCATCAAAAAGGAATTTTTACAAGAAGCGAAATGAAAGTGCTTTTTGATGATGATAAAAAATCGATCGCCATTGAAACTCCCGCAGGCAAAAAAATAACACTCGACGAAGACAAAGGATCAATAGTTATTGAAGACGAAAATTCGAACATCATTACAATCGACAGCGCGGGAATAAAGATGGAAAGTGCCGGCGATATTTCGATAAAGGCAACTGGCGATGTAAAAATTGAAGGTACAAATGTAAATCTAAAAGCAACCGCCCAATTTAAAGCCGAAGGCAATGCCGGCGCAGAAATGTCATCAGCAGCTGTGGCGATCGTTAAAGGCAGTATTGTTCAGATAAATTAGTTTGTTCCTTCGATTACTTTCAGTTCTAAAAATCTTAATCAAAGACCAACAACCAACAACAAACAATAAATCATGGGAGCACCAGCCGCAAGAATCAACGATATGCATGTTTGCCCAATGGTAACAGGAACTGTACCTCATGTAGGCGGACCAATATTACCACCAGGCTCTCCTACAGTACTGATAGGCGGTCAACCGGCAGCATGTCTGGGAGATATGATCGTTTGCACCGGACCACCGGATAGTATTATAGCGGGGTCAAGTACCGTGCTTATTGGAGGAAAATCAGCCGCAAGAATGGGAGATTCCACTGCGCATGGCGGAACAATTGTAATAGGATGTCCAACCGTTTTAATAGGCTAATTATGGAAAATAAAGAAGCTTTTTTAGGTACTGGATGGAGTTTTCCGCCAGAGTTTAAGAAAAATAATAAAGCAGTCGTAATGACCTCTGATGAGGCAGATATTAAAAGCAGTTTAGAGATATTGCTTTCTACCAAAATCGGCGAGCGTATTATGCTGCCCAGATATGGCTGTAATATGGACGAATTACTTTTTGAATCATTAGACAGAACACTAAAAACCTATGTTTCAGAACTAATAAAAACGGCCATTTTATATTATGAACCACGAATTGATGTTGATAAAATTGACATAACACAAAGCGATGATTTAGAAGGAGAGTTACTGGTCATAATCGATTACAGAATAAGAACTACAAACTCAAGAAGCAATCTTGTTTATCCGTTTTATAAAGGAGAAGGCACTAATATTTAAAAGTTTATAAGCTATGAATACCGACGGCAGCCAAATAGACAATGTTATTTTTAAAAGAAATGGAGTCAATCAGGAAGAACGCTTTAGTGACGCATTAGAGCCTGGAAACCTGAAACTTCATGACTTTACTATTGAAGACTGGCTGTTGTTTGCTTATAATTTTGCAAAACAAGTCAACTTTTTCGACACGAATAACGATAAAAAACCAGAAGGAGATTGGCAGGAATTTTTTAGCTATTTTGGTTTTTCAAAAGATAATCTTCCCGATGGTATCTATAAAAGAACAGATAAAAAATATGATGATTTAAAAGAAGGCATTACCAAAACACTATCAAATGCCAATATCAATCAAGACCTTACTCCTCACCTTACCTTGTTTGTGTGTTTCCTGAAATTATTGGAATTATCCCAAAACAAACTTAATGGTATTACAAAAAAGCATTTAGATTTCTTTTATAAAGACATACTTCAAATCGAAAAACTTCCTGCACAAGCAGATAAGGTTAGTATCATTTTTGAATTGGCAAAAAAAATCGCCGAAGAAAAAATCGCCGTAAATACAGAACTTGACGCAGGAAAAGATCCTGATGGCAAAAAATTAATATACAAAACCACAGAAGAATTTATTGCCAATAAAGCCAATATAGCGTACCTAAAAAGCGTGTATAATGATGTTGAATTGGGTCAAATAAAATACAGCGACGTTGCAAATTCGCTTGACGGAAAAGGTGAACCCTTAAAAGAAGACGCTAAATATTGGTTTCCTTTTGGATATACATCCAAAGAAAAAAAATACCCAAAATTGGACGATGCCAAATTAGGTTTTGCAATAGCTTCAGAATTATTTAATCTTAAGGAAGGTGATAGAAATATTGCTATCACAATTACTTTCGTTGATAATCTATTTTTTCATAAACCTATTACTGTAGACGATCTTCTAGAAAACATCAGTATTTTGTATAGTGGAAAAAAAGCATGGATTGGAAATTTTAAACTTAGCAAAAGCACTCTTTTTAAAACTGGAAGTCTATCTTCCGGCATTGGCGGTAAACAATTAACATTGGTTTTTGAGATACCAAAAGATGATCCGGCAATTGTTGGTTATGACCAGAAAGTTTTAAGCGAATTTTTCTCAACAGAACTTCCTGTAATTCGATTTTTAATCCATACGCAAGATCCAAAAGGACACAATCTTTTTAGAACTTTAGTGACAAACACAATAGACCGCATTAACGTAAAAGTTGACGTTAAGGATGTGAAATCTCTATTGTTAGAAAGTGATAATGGTTTGCTTAATGCTGCAAAACCCTTTTATCCTTTTACAACCCAACCCGAAAAAAACAGTTCCTTTATAATAAACTATCCTGAAATTTTTTCTAAAAAATGGACAGATGCCGATATTCATATCAAGTGGAAAAACACTCCATTATCTTTTGAAACTCATTATGCTTCTTACAAAGAAAGTTTTCTTGAAACTATAAGTAAACAAAGTTTTATTGATGCAATTTTCAGCGACGATAGCAGTGAAGCCAAAATGAATGCCAATCAACCTGAAAATGGAATCGCAAAAAGAACCGCTCCGGAACCAAGAAACGTTCCAGAGCCAAGAAACATTCCAGAACCAAGAACTACTGCAGAACCAACAACTACTGCAGGAACTACCGATCCACTTCCAACAAGCCCAAATGATCCAATTGTTACAGAAGGCTATTTTAAAGCAACATTATCTGTTTTAAATAAAGAAGTTTGGGAGGATCAGAATAAAACTGTCAATTTATTTGATGGTCCTAATGATGATAAATTATATGAATCTAACATCAATGTAAAAGGAAACACGTATGACATTGACAAA